>Ga0233430_1002970_pt1 | contig 18100 bp, 11 predicted proteins | sample SI_118_April2016_2_FD_179883 | JGI IMG/M metagenome (GOLD analysis project Ga0233430, IMG submission 179883) | Seawater microbial communities from Saanich Inlet, British Columbia, Canada - SI_118_April2016_150_MG | ecosystem: Environmental > Aquatic > Marine > Inlet | place: Canada: British... | reverse complement strand
ATGAACGGGAATTAGAATATTTCTCCAGTTTTTTAATAAATTCTGCCCAAATCCCATTTTATAATTATCCCAAAGTAAAATCCAGTAACTTCCGTGCCATCCATCCCTGGTAGTCGAACGTCCATTAAAACCAGGTCATAACTCAATGTCATTAACTTAAGCACCAAGTCCCGTGTCTGATATGGTACCGTTTCAATTGCGGACAGGTTTTAAGATGATCTATAAGCCGCTGCTGCAAGTTTCGCAGCTTGCTTTCGCTGAAATCCCGAACTCGCTTCGCTCAAACAGGCGGGATTTCGGGCGCTTAATTTCGTTAAGATCATCTAAAAACGCCTCCAAGCAATTGCAACGGGACCACAACAGACACTCTGTCTTCTAATATTCCTTAAGTTAATGACATTGGGTCATAACTCAGTGTGAGATTGAATCAATTTGTCTGGTTAAGTGGCGTTCAGTGGCCTATCGAGCAGTGTTTTGAAGAGGGAAAAAGCGAGTTGGGTATGGATCATTATGAGGTCCGCAAATACCTGGATTTTTCTCTAGCACCTAAAGATCAAATTGGGAAAAAAAAGCACCAGCTGTTACTATTGCCCAGCTTAGAGTCCTATTTCAAGTGATTTTGCCCCTGAGAGAGTACGACATCAATTTAGCTCTATACACAGTCAGGTGGGTTCAGCAAAGAAACCACAGGGTATACTTGTCTCATCGAATGAAGAGGACCGGGGCGATTCGCCAAGCGATCCACCTTTTCAGTAACGACTTCCCCTGCATGCCATTTAAAATTTAAGGGATCGTCAAAAAAAAACTACCACTTGACACTAAATATTTGATTTTCTATTATTTAGGCAAAAAACTGCTGCCTGGACAATCCGATTTTTTTTACGACTGAATTTACTATAAATATGAACCCATTTTCCCTGTTATCTAAGATTAATTTTTCTTTTGGCGTGCTATTGTTACTGATCGCCTCATTTATTTTTTCGGCGTCTGCCCAGGAAATTTCACAAACCGAGATCAAGGAACCCGTCAAAATATCACTGACTGCTGCTGAAAATTCCTGGATCAAAACTCATCCGGTGATTCACCTGGGAGTTGATCCTCAATTTGCACCATTTGAATTTATTGATAAAAATGGTCAATACAAGGGAATGGCTGCCGATTATATTAAACTTCTCAACGAACGCCTGGGAATTCAGATGCAGATTGTTCCCGGCCTGGGTTGGGCAGAGGTTGTCGAAAAGGCAAAATCCAGGGAGGTGGATGTTCTGCCGTGTGTGGGACTGACTGAAGAGAGAAAAAAGTATCTATTGTATACCAATTCATACATCGCCTTCCCCAGAGTAATTATCACAAGAACTGACGCTCCGTTTGTCGGTGGTATTGAAGATATTCTGGACAAAAAAGTGTCTATTCAAAAAAACAGCTCGCACCACGGATATGTCAAATCAAACACAACAATCAAACCCGTTTTATATCAAACTTCGGAAGAAGCATTAATAGCTGTCTCACAGGGGAAGGCAGATGCAAACATCGGTAATATGGCTGCAACCGCCTACCTGATCCAGAAAAACAATCTCAGCAATCTGAAAATTGCCGCACCCGTCTCCGGTAAAATGAACTCTTTATATTTCGCTGTTCGCGATGACTGGCCGGAGCTTGTCAGCATCATTAATAAAGGCCTGGCTTCGCTGACAATTGAAGAGGAAAACACTATCCGGAAGAAATGGACCACGGTTCGCTTCGAGCATGGAATCGATCTTATCTTTATCGCAAAAGTAGCAGCTCAGGCTGGTGTCGTTTTATTGCTTATCTTTGGAATCATTCTAATCTGGAACCGGAGATTAAAAAAGGAGGTAATCGAACGGATAAAGGCTGAAGCTAACGAAAGGATTGCCAAAGAAAAAGCAGAACAGACCGCTCTGGAATTGGCAAAAACACTGGATGAGCTGGAATCGGCCCAGGACCAACTGATCCAATCGGAAAAGATGGCCGCACTGGGACAACTGATCGCTGGTATTGCCCATGAAATCAACACTCCCCTTGGGGCCATACAATCCACTCTGGAGTCTGCTACTGCTGCTTTAACGGATACTATTGAATTGCTCCCCAAATTAATAGAAATTCTTTCCCATGATGAAAAGACGCTGTTTTTCGAAATGACTACCGCTGTGGAGTCTCGATTTGAAAAACCATCATCAATAGAACGAAGAAAGCTGATTAAAGAGATTAGCAAAAAACTGAAGGTGCTCGGCGGCAACATCGATAAGTTTTCGACAGACACTCTCATTTTATGTGGCCATGCCGGTACTCCTGAAAAATTTCTACCCTTGATCAATCATCCACAGCGGGACATGATTTTCAAGACGGCACGGCAGTTATACTACTTGGGAAACGGTATTGAAACGATTGCAGTCTCTACCCAAAAAACAGCTAAAGTGGTCTTTGCTCTGAAGAATTTTGCCGGCACAGGGCAGTCAAAAGAGAAGCAGCCGGCCGACTTGCAGGCCAGTATTGAAAATGTGCTCATACTGTATGATAACCAGATTAAGCAGAATGCAGTATTGAAGACCCACTTTGCTAAACTCGATCCGATACCCTGCTATATTGACGAGCTGAATCAAGTCTGGACGAATTTGATTCACAACGCTTTGCAGGCCATGAATGATCAGGGAATTCTTGAAATCAGACTGGAAAAAAAAGACAATGCTGCACGGATTACCATTAGAGACAATGGGCAAGGCATACCAGAAGAAATACAGAAAAAGATTTTTGATCCCTTTTTCACCACAAAAAAAACAGGAGAAGGCAGTGGGCTGGGGCTGGATACAGTCCAGAAAATTGTTGAAAAACATAACGGCATCGTAGATTTTGAAAGCCGAATCAACGAAGGAACCGCATTCTTCGTCTCAATCCCCTTAAGCGAAATATAATGGAAAATAAAAAAACGATTATCTGTATTGATGATGAGGAAGTGATCCTTAATTCCCTGGAAATGGGGCTGACTCTCAACGATGCTGAATTTGAGATAGAAACGGCGATGGGAGGACCCGAAGCTTTGGAACTCATTGATGAATTAATCGAGGAAAAGGCTGAAATTGCTGTCGTGATCACAGATTACATTATGCCAGTAATGAAGGGAGACGAAGTATTGATCAAAATCCACGAAAAATTACCAGCCGTTTCAAAAATACTGCTGACCGGTCAGAGCCAGATTGAAGGCGTAACCAATGCGATAAACAAGGCCGATCTCTTTCGATTTATCGAAAAACCATGGCGCAAAGAGGACCTGTTGCTCACAATCAAAGGGGCAATTCAAAAATATGATACCGAAAAGAAATTAAGAGAACAGCAAAAGGTAATCGACGACCTCAACAGCCGCCTCAATGATAGTAAAATAGAAATCAGCGATTCAAACGTTACAGAAGAGCAACTCTTTAACCACTCCCTTTTTGTCACATTTTTTAAATCTCTGAATTCCACTCTAAAAATCTGGTTTGGGCACGCCTGTGTTGGTATTATGAGCGCAGACGGTCGAATCAGCAAGAGTGAAATGCTGTACGTCAATACGCTTTGCAGTGCTAATCCTAAAAAGGAATACGTCTATCAGATCGTGAAGTTGCTAAAGAGTAAGGGAAGGCCCAAGCTAGGCATACTAAAGCTACCTATGGACCTGACGCTCAATATGATGCGATTTTTTGTTCAGGTCACGGTGAATGACGGAAACATCACTCAGCATGAACAGAGGTATCTCCAGTACCTTGGGGGAAGACTGAGCTTGAACGAGCAAACTACCAATGACTTTATCAGGCTGGCTTACCAGAAAATTGAGGTCGTTAAGAAGGAAAAAGGCCTGATGGAGCCCGGAACTGGTGAAAGCAAAGTCCAATCAGTTGATCTTTTGAATGTGTAACAAAATTTGCTGCTGGCCAAGCCTTCTTCAATTGATTAAGAGCTTCTATCCTTCCTTCTTTTGGGACAAATCCAAGATGGCAAATCCCACGTGATGTACTAGTAACAAGACATTCCCCAAAGGGAGTGGTACCATATGTGTCTAAAGTTCAGGAGACCTCTCTTTTCTGGCTCTTTTTTTGTTTTATCCTTATTGTTCAGCGCTCTTCAAAGCAGCACAATATTCTCTCAAGGTTTCTTCTATCTACGGTTGATATATATTATGCAAGAAGATACCTGTGGCGATGAGAGCCTCACTGAATTTTAAAACCAGTTTCTTAATAACATCAGCTTTCGGATTCGCGGCTTTCACAAGCCTTATCCCATCAACCCGTTTGCCAACCTGATGCTTCCCACGCTTTTCTCATCACATCATTCTTCCCTACATGTTCATCGACCACCGGTTTTGTTGCCGAATTGAGGGGGCAGGAAAAATTGACACAATTGGGACAGAAAAAGGTCTTGAGTGTAATCACAAAAGAGATGCTGGTGATTAATGTTCCTGCTGTTATCCCAACCAATCCTAAAAGCGACAGCATAGTGCTTAATACTAACTATTTACTATGCAGTTCTGTCCAAATACTATGATTAACAAAGCCAAACTCTTTCAAAGCTGAAGAAAGGCGTAAACCCAAAGGAGTTCCATTATATTTTACTTTTTTTGAATCATGGAACAGATGCATACTAAAAATAGTATCTAATTTTGAACGGCTAAAAGCTCTAATTGACTTCTTTTGGGTTTCCTTATCTACTTCCTCAATCAATTTTAGCAGTATCGATTCCAATTGCTCCCGTTTCTTGTCTACGGATCGAAGTTCAATAATTTCTAGCCATTTCATTTGCTTTCCTCGTTTTGTTGTATTTTTTTTCAGCAGATTTTACTTTCTTCACCCCACAGCCAAACAACCCTCGTTTGAATTTGGCCTTCTGCCTTTGCCAAAGAGGATAAGTACAGTGGCAATACTGCATTGAATCACGATAGAGATAAAAATAAATTTTAAAACATGGAAAATAACTACAATCAATTTTTCCTCCATGGAACATTATGTTTTTGACAGGTTGGGTGTTTTTTCATTAAGACTGTGATGACGAGCAAGCAGCATAATGCGAGTATAACCGGGGGCCTGCACCGCAGCTGAATTTATCATAAAAATTGAATAGGATATCGATTCTCAAATAATCCCGTGCACTCCCGCCGTCGGGTCAATCCTTATTGTCGTCTTCAACGGTGAGTATTTTTGTTTTTGTCATAGTATGGCATTAAGCATTGGTTTTATGAGAACTCATCAATTGCGGATTTAAGTTCATGATCATTAAAGGGTTTTGTAAGAAAACCGAAAGGAAAAGAAAATTTGGATCGAATAGATTCCTCTTTGTCGGCAAAAGCGGTGAGAAAAATTACGGGAATATTCTTTTTTTTACGAATTATTTCAGTTGTCTCAATTCCATTCAGTTCTCCCTTCAATTGGATATCCATTAGGATCAATGTTATTCCATTCTTTGATATCCGTTTTAAAGCCTTTTCACCTGAATTTACAATTCCACAGGCTTTATATCCAAGATCTTTCAGGCAACTTTCAATTTCCAACGCAGTGATGACTTCATCTTCAACTATCAATATTTGTTTCTGTGTCATATAGCCCTCTTAAATATGATCTTCATTAAAAATAATATCAAAATGGGTTCCCCGGTCACTTTTCATCTTGATTGATCCATCCAGCTGATTCTCCACTAAATTCACGATAAGTTTTAATCCCAAGCTTTCTGAGTCTCTCCAGTCAACAGATGAAGGGAATCCAATCCCATCATCTGAGTAGCGCAAATAAATATCCTCATTGTTCATTCGGTTTATTTTGATCCATATTTTTCCTTGACGTTCACCTGGAAAAGCGTATTTCAGGGAGTTGGAAACCAATTCGTTGATTATAAGCCCGAGTGGAGACGCCTGTTCGATACTGATAGAAATATCATCAGAATCGATCTCTAGCGTGGTGTTTGATTTACTCAACTGATATGATGCGATTATAGAGCTTGTCAGTTCCTTCAGAAAAGGTAATACGCTTATTGAAGACAGGTTTTTTGATTTATACAGATTTTCATGAACGGCTGCCATGGCCTTCACTCTATTTTGGCTATCCAGCAATGGCCTTTTTATCGATTCATCCTCATAGTTGTTGGATTGCAGTTTCAAAAGACTCGAAATGACCTGCATATTGTTTTTAACGCGGTGATGTATTTCCTGAAGCAGGGTTTCTTTTTCTCTGAGAGAGGCCTTAATTTTTTCTTCCGCCTGTTTACGTTGAGTAATGTCATGTCCTATGATCTGGACTCCAATAATATTCTCGTTAGTATCGGAAATTGCATGAAAAGTAAAGTTAAACCACATTTTTCCTAACGGCATTGAAACAAGGTCCTCGTATGTTTGAGAACTGGTTGAATTGCATGCTTCTTTGATACGCGATATGTACAACTCACCAGTCTCCTGGCCGAATAGTTCATGAAGCGTACTTCCAGTAAAATCTTCGGGTTTCCCATCCATTTGATTGGCTGCCAGATTATTAATTGATATGACCTGACCTTCTGGAGTGAAATAACCAACTGCGACACCTGATTTTTCGAACAGCAGTCTGTGCTTCTCCTCACTTTCCTGAAGGGATCTTCCCATATCTTTAATTTTGTCAGAATCTTTTTTTATGTTGGACGTCTCTATTTTATTGTTTGGCAATAGGAACCAAAACCTTTTCGAATCATTTTCGTAGCATCAACCATGGTCATCAAAAAAATCTCTGCCTTCTCCTTCATTATAACTCGCTTTCCACCAATGTTTATGGGAATGGGCAAGTGTCATCAATTTGCCAGTAGACGCAATCATCACACCATTTCGGTTGGTGAGAAATATTTCTCCATATAGTCCCGGCATGATAATTTGCTGCAATTTCAGAAACTCTGCAACTGGATTCGACAAACGTTTCTGAATAAAAGGGTCACTGATATTTTTTGTTTCCATCCATTGACGGTTGTGTACTTTAATTTTATCTTTCTGTTCTGTTTCAGACAAAACATCATATTCCGCATTACTATTTAGCAGAGCATCCCGGATGATGGCCGCACTAGATAATGTACTTGCAACTGCTGCATTTCCTTCTAGATGACTATTCATGTGTAGCGCTATTTCTCTAGAGACATTTTTGATATTCTGCAGTTCTTTTTGTAGGACAACTTGCTTATTTTGTTTCGTATAGAAAACTGCTAAAAGAAGTAAAACAGTCATTCCGATGAATATCATCAATCCGGTAGCTTTATATTGTAATTTCATGGTATCAATCCTAGCCCTTAGGTGACGATACGCTTTCTTATCTTAGAACTTAATAATGAATATTGACCCAAGCTTTCTTTTTCGATATCGAAATTAATTCTGATCCCTTTATTTACGCTAATTTACTGATAATTTGAATGATTAAAAAATGACTGCTGATTATTACGATTTCCTTTTTACGCAATTACAGTAACAGATAAAGTTCAACATCTCAAAGGGTTTCTATTACTTTTTGATGGTTCGATGATCCAAATGATCATAGTGTTTGTGTGAAATAATGACTACATCTTTCGGATTGACGATTGAGAGGGACCTTTACTTTGTGCGAAAGAGGTTCAGCGAGGTGTTGAAATGAGAGCGGGTCATTCGACCTGCTTTATTGAAGGAAAGTGTCTCTTCGTTTTTTGCGCAATCAATCCTAAAGGCTTTGACGACATACAATTGGTCACTTCCATAAGACTACTGTTAAAACAAACTTAACAAGGTGTCCACTTCAGCAATACCACTTCAGCGTGCTGCTACTCAGTTTCCCCACACAATCCATATTGACGGTAACCTTGTTTTTTCGTAGATTGCTTTATTAATTAAAAATATCGAAAATCAGTCAGAAACATAAACGGGAGAACAGGGACATGAGAATTAGTGTACCATCAGGATTTGATTTCACCCTCAGCAACAAGAAGTTAACTGCGATTCGAACTTTCGTTGGTGTGATAACCACTGTTTTGACATTGTCTGCATGCTCCATCGGCAAACCGGTCATGAAATCCACCGCGCAGGTTCACGCTGAACTCGAACCCGGTTATCACATTTTCAAGCCAAAAGGAGACCCGCCATACCCAACAATCATGATGCTCCATGGGGCCAGCGACACGGCCTGGTTTGCTGTTTACGAGGGTTGGGCAAAGGATTTCCAATCTGAAGGATACGCAGTTGTCGCGGTTGACAGCTATCATTCCAGAGGAATTGGTGGGAGAAACCTTCGGAGCGGAACTCTGCTTCCTGGTGAACGGGCAGCTGATATACTGGTCACTCTGGATTGGATGAAAAGGCAATCCTGGATCAAGCAGGATGCGATTGCTGCAGTGGGCTGGTCGCATGGAGGTGGAACCATCCTGGACGGGCTGGTCCTAAATCCCCCTAAAAGACGGCCAACAGGTCTGATCGACCTGCCTGAGAGCACCATGATGGATCTGAAGGCTGTTGTGCTATTCTACCCGGGCTGCCTCGATAAGGTCATGGGAATTGAACTCATGAAGGTCATTGAGAATGACTGGGAAGAAACACCCCCGATGCTTGCCTTTCTTCCGCGGCATGACGAGGTGGCGAACATGAAACTATGCGCCAGAATTCTGGATCGACATCTGGCTAAGGGTCACCCGATTACCTACAACTGGGTTAATGGTGGGCATAGTTTTGACCAGGCAACAGACGATTATGGGCAACCATTTTCAACATCCGATGCAAAATTAAAAAAGCAGACCTGGGATCAGATGTTCGAGTTTTTGGACAAACAGCTGAAAAAGAATTGATGGCATCACTTTTGGAGAATGATATACGAAAAAGTGGCTATTTCCGAGTTTCCCAAAAGGCCACTCCCAAGGCATGCCTTAGCATTTAACACATAGGATGTTGTTTCATACGGTATCAGAATCAAAACCTGATACGATCGAGGACAGGCGCGGTACTAGTGAAGCCCGTTTCCAGCCGAAGCCATGACGACCCCTTGCATGCATTAAATGCCTCCTGATCTTCTTCTCCACCCAGATCCTGATGTAACCAAAACAACGGCCTGAGTTTTAGATCCGAAAGAATTTAACCGTCATCAATAAGGTCTTCAAAAAAGCATTGATATTTTGTGAAACTGTGTCACTTTGATGGATGAATTTCAGACGAGTCATCTCTTAGGGATCGTACAAAAATAACTTGGCATAATCTGTCCGCAAAAGTCCCATAAAGACTGGACATTTTGCAGACAAAATGCCAAGTAATTCTTGAGCCAACCCTCAGGTAGAAGACACGACACGCAATTAGATTGTTCTTTTCTATGAACAACAAGTAGGCGTTTATGGGAGACGCGGACTGGCTAGCGAAACTGATACCAAATGGCACATCTTATTCACCTGACTGGAAAAGGAAATCCTGTACGGACATTCACATAATGGATATTCAGACAATTAGCATTTTAGGCATCATTTTTATATCAACTTTTATTGCGTCAACCTTAGGATTTGGATTGGGTTTGATTGGTATGCCCCTGTTGGCTTTAATCATAGATATCAAAACAGCAACACCCCTGATTGCGATTGTAATACTCTACATGTCCACGTTTATAATTATCCAAAGCAGAAAAGAACTGGAATTCAGGAATATCTGGAAATTGGTTGTCGGTAGCGCGCTAGGAATCCCAATTGGCCTTTTCTTGCTTAAGGGAGCCGGCGATTCCATAATGAAGATAATTTTGGCCCTGATGATCGTCTTGTTCGCCCTTTATTCACTCATTGGCCGAATCCGTATGACCATGAAGGTTGAATGGCCGTCATATTTATTCGGTCTAATGGCAGGGATAATTGGTGCAGCATACAATATGGGGGGACCACCGGTTATTGTTTATGGTGTATTAAAGAAGTGGCCGCCTTCAATCTTCAGAGCTACAATCTTCAGTTTTTGCTTGCCTTTGAGTATCCTGGTTGTCAGCAGTCATTGGATGACGGGCTTGATAACTGAAAGCATCCTGCAATATTCCCTCCTGAGCCTTCCAATCACTGCTTTCAGCACAGTAGTAGGCCGGCGACTAAATCGCACTATTCCAATCGAACGTTTCAACCGCATCATCCACTTCTGCCTTCTGCTGATTGGATTCTCTCTGCTGATTAAAGTGATAAGACAGGCTCCCTGATAAAATGTGATAAAACCCAAACATTAAATCCAGTTACTAAGTTAGGTTTTCTGCAATGCTCTTTTCCCTGGAAAACAGACCGTTTTAAATATTAGAATTTTGCTTTGAGGCTCAAGCCTAAATCCCAGCCCTGTTCAGCCCATTCTGTAGCGATATAAAAGTAACTAAATGGAACTTCAGGGACAAGCGAATCATTAGACAAAAATCTTAAGAAACAAGTAAATAGGCATGATTTGATGTAGTTGCAGCAAGAGACACAACTGATATGGAAGGTATTGGGGGTAATTTGGTGGAAATTATCTAGATGTTATTATTGAGTTTCCGGGATGGTGGGTCCGTAGTCAGCCCATTATGGATAAATGAATATTTCCAATTAAGTCTCTACGGAAGTATAATCGGAATTCTAAGGAGCTAATCAACATAAAATTCCGGTTAATAAATTATACCACCCCTTAATGAAGTGTAAATAGGGGCATATATGCCCCTATACTGTTGTGATTATTCTTGGTTGTTATTTGGGAGCAGCCGCACATCCTTGTGGTTCATCAACACAGCTGATATCCCCGACCGGCTTGCCAGCCGCCAGATCCGATAACCAGGTTACAAAGCGAATGCCTTCAACTTTATAAGTGTAGAAGTGAGGCGAACGCAAAATCGTATGCACTTTTCCCCCTGGCGTGTATGAGTAGAAAGTATCTACTGCACTTTCGATCTCAGTGTAATGGTGGAAAATTCGTTGCGGTATCTTGAAGCTGTCTGGTGGGTCGCCCAATAACAGGTTAAAATTTATTTGAACCTGATCTCCAGCCGCATTGTATTGAGCAATCGTTAAGTTCTTATTATGATTGGCACTGGCAATATAAAAATCCTCAAACGTCAACGTTTCATTGGTTTCACCTGTGTATTCTTTCCAGTCAGGTAAAATGGAAGCGGTATTCCAAGCCTTAAACACAACCGGAAGACGAGGACTGTTGTATCCACCCGCTGCATCAGCAAGCAATACAACCGGTACGCTTGGATACCGTTCTGCAATCAAACCTGAATAGAACGAAGAGCCGATGGCACCCGCACTGCTGCCCGAGACCATAATTCTTTGCGGTGATTGAAAATTTTTATAGACCCAATAGAGGACAGTTGTGCTGTTCTTATAGCCGACGTGGAATGTCGGTACTTTTACCTTTTTACCCGTAGCATCAGTATAGGCATAAGTTCTCTTACCGGCACCCATATGAACGTCACCTGTGCAATAGGGAAGGGAAACCATGTTATAGTCCACAAATGGATTTTCGACATTGTCATGCGCAAATAATCCACTGGCGGTCCTAGGATCATTTTCTTTCATATTGGCAAAAGGAAAATGTGTATTCGGTTTTGCTTTTAAATCGCATTGCTGACCGAACCAACAGGCTCCACCGCCATTAAAGTAGATCAACAGTTTGTTACTACCCAATCTCCGTTTCACATAGAATTGGTAAGGTGTCCCGGTAGAACAGACTCCACCTGTTTTAATGACATTCCATCCATCCCCTAATTCGTCGAGAGAAGGCAAAACATTTTGAGCGCTGGCTATACTTGCCAAAGAAAAAAGGGATACAACAAAGAGCATAAAGAGCTTTGCCATGGTCTATCTCCTTATAATAATTTAAATACTCTCTCCATAAACGGTACTATGGAGCTTGATTGGGTAACAGAAATTTTTCGTTGTTACCCAGGTTTGACACCTTATGTTTTTTACAAAATCCTGCCGAAAGTAATATATAGATGTGATTAAACTTTTTCAGTCCAAATCCCAGACCATAAAAGATCAATCTGTTGTAGAAAAAATATAATAACTATACTTTCGAAAGAGAACCATACTTTCTGAAAGGAAATATGTCAAATAAAAATAAGCTACAAATTCAAGCAGTTCATATATCTAATACAACCAAATCTATGTGGATAAAATACGGAGAAGGTGGAGGTGATGATTTTTTGTCTTAATAATTTCACATTGGGAAAAGTAAATACTATTTGAACTGAATCTGAACACAGTATAAAGAGAGGTCTTACATTATTTTTCCTCAGACCATTTCAGAACAGACTACAGAAAAACTATGCTAGCGACTGATACAAGCTGAGAAAGTAGGGTTTTGAAGGTTGACTTTTAAAATCAAAATTTATGTCCAGAAATTCAACATACTACACAACTGACAAAGTCGTTTTAATCAAAATAGGTCGCATTTCTGGCAGGATGATCCTCCCCTTACGTATTTGTGAGATTCCTCGGAGGGCAGACCACAAAAGGGTCTAAGTGGTGAAATGGATTTAGTTTGGTGAACAGATATTCAGTAATTTTGATGGGATTGTCTTATTATCAAAGTCCACTACGGATCATTGTGAATTGCAGAACCATACTGAGTAATCATTCAGCAATTCATAGTTTTTCGACCTTTTAACTCCTTCTCATACCGCTCCACCCAGCCGTCTGCACCACATTCTTTCATGATAGAGATGGCTTTGTTCATTTGTTCACGTGCTTTGGGGAGGTCGTTTTGATGTTTGTAGAATTCGAAAAAGAGAACGTATGGTTTCCATGACCATCCTTTGAGACTGTATTTCTCGTACGTGACGACGGATTTTTCTATCCATTTCTCGGCTTCAACATATTGCGGTTGATCTGCTTTGATCAGAACTTCAGCAAAGAATGACGGAACTGGAACTTCTAAAAGAGATTTTTTTATTCCTTCGTAAATCGTATTCAGGGATAATACATCAACACTAAGGCTTCTATCAAAAATCTTTGCAATATCACTCATCAGCGTAAAAGCATTTAGCACACTCGCTACGGACAATCCCTTCCGATTCGCCAACTGACCAGCTTTCTCACCATGAAGGAGTGCATTTTTATACTCTCCCAATTCAATGTATGTAGAAAATAATTCAATTTGTCCGTTCATATTCCAGAGATCATGGGCAATCTTTTCACATAACTCAGTGCCCTTTCCCAGGAACTCAACAGCCTGATCCAGATATCCCTTGTATAAGTTTGAACGTCCGTGGCAAATATAGGTAATTGCTTTTGAATGGGCGTCACCACTCTCCTCGGCAAGTCGAACTCCCTCCTGACTGGTTTGATAGGCCAAATCCAGTTGGCCGGTCGGATTATAAACGTAATAGCTAATGACCCCTTTCAATTGGGCAATTCCGAAAATTCTGTCAGCTGCCTGGCTAATATGGAGTGCTTTTTCAAGCGACTCAAGTGATTTATTAAATTTACCAAGGTTACCGTAGGTTGCACCCAAAAAAAGACTTGCCAGACTTATAGACGCAAAATCATTCTCTTCTTCTGCAAGCTTTAGGGCATTTTCATGATATTCTATCGCTTTCGGATGATTACCTTCTATCACATGGTAATAGGAACCCATTATGGTGTTTATCTGGGCCAGTCTTCTTTTATCACCCTGATTTTCCACCAAATTGACAATGGGATCAATCGCTTCTTTTGCCTTCAGATCGTAATTCATTTGCAGATAATATCTACCCAACGAAGTTCTGGCGTCTATCAACTTCTTCTGTTGGTCTGCTGCCTGGGGGAGTTTTTCAACTGATAATACTCTATTTTTTGTAAAATAGATGGCGTTGTTAAAATCGGACTGCTTCTGAGCCTTTTTAGCGGCAGCTCTTGAATAGACTTCTCCTTTTTCGAAGTTTTCACTGGTTGTATAATGGTTCGCCAGAATAGCATAGTAATCGCTGATATTATCCTGATACAATGCCTCCATAGCTTGGCCGATCTTTTCGTGAATCGCTCTTTTTCTTGCGGGCAGAATGGAATTATAAATCAACTCACGGGTCAACGAGTGTTTAAAGATATAGACTATCTCCGGATGAAAGCCTCTTTCGTAAATCAGTTCTGATTCTGTCAGGACTGAAAGTTGAGCCAGCAATTCCTTTTCTGACAAATCCGAAATACGTTTAATCAATTCATAACCAAACTCTCTTTCGATGACGGAGGCTTTATAAATCAGATTTCTTGTCTCCTCAGCCAAAGAGTCGACTTTGGCCATGATCACATCCTGGATAGTGGATGGGATCTCAATGTTGGGCCTCCCACTCGCCAATCGGTAAACATCGTTCTTTATTTCAATAATTTCTAAATCAAGGAGTGATTTGATAAACTCTTCCATGAAAAACGGGGTGCCCTCGGTTTTTTCCAGGACTAAATCGTGTAGATCAGCAGTGATGTTGTTTTGACCCAGAAGATGGGACAGCATGAGGGTGCTTTCACGGCTGGAAAACCGATGAAGATTCACCTGGTTGAAATAGGACTTTCGACTCCAGTTTTCCTGATATTCAGGCCGATAGGTAAATATCAGCAGCAAACTTTTCCCTGGAACGATCTCCAATAAATCTCTTAACAATTCATTTGAGTTTTGATCAATCCAGTGCAGGTCCTCAATTATCATGATCAGCGGTTTTATTTCTGACCTTTTCCAGACGATCTTTTGCAACGATTCCGCGATTCCTTCTCTTATCATATGCGGGCTGCTGCGTGAGGGATCGATTCCCGTATTTTCCAGAGAAAGGAGTTCGAGTAAATATGGAAGGGTCTTGGTTTTATCAGCCTCAATCGTATCCAGGCCGTTTTCAAGTTTGTCTCTGATACTGTCCGGGCCGTCTTCCTCCTGTAAATCAAACCCGACCCTGACAACATCCATGATGGGAAGATAGGCAATATTCCGGCCATATGAAAGACATTTACCCTCCAGCACTATCTGGTCTTCATTGGCAATCGCTTTTCTGAACTCATAAAGTAATCTCGACTTTCCGCCGCCTGCTTCCCCGACGATGGAAAAAGCCTGTCCCCGACCGGATTTGGCCATCTCAAAACCATCCAGCAGAATCTCCAGCTCGCGCTCCCTTCCTACCAGGGGAGTCAACCCTTGCTCGGCATTCACATCGAATCGAGTTCGGATAGAGCTGGTGGTGATCACGCGAAAAGTATGCACCGGTTCCTCTTTGCCTTTGATGTCTATCGCGCCCAAAGCTTCAAAGCGAAATAGACCTTTGGTGAGTTTGTAGGTGTCTTCAGTAATATAAGTTGCGCCCGAACCAGCCAGCTGTTCCATGCGTGAAGCCAGGTTGACCGTGTCACCCACCGCTTTGAACTCCACCCGCAGATCGTTACCCAGGGTACCCACTACCACCGGACCACTGTGAATGCCAACACGCATTCTGAGCAGTGGCAGCTCTTTTTTTTCAGTTTTTAGCTTGTCATTGAACAGGGCTATTTGGCGGTGAATGGCCAGGGCTGATCTAATTGCCCGCTGAGGTGCATCTTCCAGCGCAACAGGTGCACCAAATAGTGCCATAATCCCATCACCGGTCATTTCATTAACAGTACCTTCGTAATCATGCACAGCGTGGATCAGTAGTTCATATACCTGGTCCATGATAGTATAGGCTTCATCGGCACCAATTTTTTCCACTAGAGGGGTGAATCCCTCCAGGTCGCAGAACATAACAGTCACCTGTTTACGTTCGCCTTCAATCTTACCTCTTTGAGACAGGATCTTTTCAGTCAGGTCTTTCGGCAGGTACCGACGGACCTTGTCCAGTTTCTCTTCAAATGTGAGTTCTTTGGTGGTTGGAGTGACAGTCAACGTTAAATCATAACCGCATTCGATACAAAACTTTGCTGCCACAATGTTCTTTGTTTGACAATCAGGGCAGGTTATTTCAATTTTGTATCCGCATTCAATGCAAAATTTGGCTGTATCCGGCAATTCGTGTCCACACTTGGGGCATTCCATTGCATCTCCCCCATTTATAATATTTCAGTTTATTAAACCACTGAATTCACGTTTCAACTATCATAACGGTAGCTGTTTGTCGAGGAATGGATATTAATTTCCCTCATGGAGGACTAATGGAAGGATTAGAGTTGAGGTATAAGATGCAACGCTTCTAAGAGCGAGATAAGGGAAATTATAACCACACGTGTTGAAGTGGCAACCCAAATAGTGGCTCTTTGAAGTTGTTTTTTATTGTTATACTTGGTTCATCATCCCGTCTTGTTGACAACTTCATACCCTTGTCGGAAAGCTCGCAGTATGGATACCCATCACCTTACATCTCAAGACTGCAAATGAGATAAGGTTCAATAAGGCAATTTTTTGATCACGATCTATGGTATCTCAATCGTAATATTACGGAATTGTTCAGTGTGTCCCAGAATTATCTCGGGACACTCTACCAGGCTTTTTTCTTCCAGAACTTGAAAACCTTCAGTAGCACCAGCATTACTACCGCTGTTATCGCAACCACCATCAGCCATTTTTTTATTCCTATTTCTGGTTGTGGATAGGAGAAAAAAGCAATATGCAAGCCCAGAAAGAGGCCCATCATCCCACAAAGACCTAATTCTGTGACGACAGGAGATTCAAAATCCGGATCAACAATCCTCAGCAGCAGGAGCCCACTGGCAACAGTCCCGGTCATCGTCCCGAAGATAGCCAGCATTCTTTCAAAACTATAGGCCTCTGCACCGGTGCGTCGACCCAGGTAGAGTACAGTGGTCCAATCCACATTGATCACGATGAAACCGAGAACACCACCGATAAGGCTGGCTGGAAAGAGATATTTCTGCAGGAATCCGACTTTTGCCCGTAACACCACCCCCGTTAACAGCATTAAAGAAAGCCAACCGATGCCTACCAGGAGAGGCATAAAAGAACTTGCTAACATATCAACTCCTTTAACTATTGATGATTGTTTTGACTACTGAGTTCAGCAGGCGACATCTGTTCAGGTATATTCGAGCGGGCGTCAACCATTTACCCGCAGGTTGACCATGTAATCCTTCAACGTCCGCAGCATTTCCTTGGCGATATCCGGTTTTGAGTTGATCAAGTTGTTCAGTTGAAAGGGATCAGCGCGTCGATCGTACAACTCGTCTTTATAAGGTGTCTCAGCAGCTGTCCCCGGGGCGCAGGTCCAGATTCCCTCGTCTTCTTCCATGGTAGACAGGCCCACCGTTGCGCTCATTTTTCCCTGGTCCGAGTTTTCCTTGGAATTCAACCAGTGAATATAGGACCAATCCTCGGAAACAATCCCCCAGGAAAAATTAAAATAACCGGTAATTACAAAATCCCTGAACGTGTTCCCTTCACCCCGCATCAGCGGCAGCAGGCTTTTACCCTGCATGGGCAGTTGATCCGGGTTAGGGTTGAGCAATGTCACAATATTATCAACTGATTTTGTGCGTTCGTTCACAAAATCCATGATGGTCGCAGCCACATCAATGGTTTCCACGAACGAGGAGATTCTCCCTTTCAACCCATCAGGATGTTTGATAATCAGGGGTATGTGGGACAACTCTTCATAGGGCCAGGGGCGACATTTCCGGATAATGCCGTGGCCGTGTTCGTTATCTCCCAGGGGTTCACCGTGGTCCGAAAGAAATACAATCATCGAATTCTCGTAGAGGTCCATCTCCTTCAGCCGGTCAATGAATTTCCCCAGCCATTTATCCACCATGGTGATTTTCTCGGCGTACAGCATTCGAATATGGCGGGCCTCTTCCTCATTGACATACCCCTTGGTAGTAGTGGCAACGGGGTTAATCAGTTCAATACCGCTGTAGTCGGGATCATAAGGGCACTTGAGATCCGGATCCCAGATCGAGGGGGGATCCCAGGGTTCATGGGGATCAAAACTGTCTAACCAGAGGAAAAAAGGGGCACTCTTGTCCACCTTGTCCAGATAATCAATGCCAGCTTTGACAGTCATGGCCACCATCTGGTCTTCATCAGATTTCCAGCTCTGACGCAACGGCAGATAGTCAATCAGCTCCTTTTCCGCCAGAATGCTCGGACCGATCTCCGCCAGTTGCCCGGCAGCGTTTTTCTGGTGTACGGGCCGGTGAAAACGGTCCATCTCAAAGTTATGGGGCAGCG
>Ga0233430_1002966_pt1 | contig 18117 bp, 15 predicted proteins | sample SI_118_April2016_2_FD_179883 | JGI IMG/M metagenome (GOLD analysis project Ga0233430, IMG submission 179883) | Seawater microbial communities from Saanich Inlet, British Columbia, Canada - SI_118_April2016_150_MG | ecosystem: Environmental > Aquatic > Marine > Inlet | place: Canada: British... | reverse complement strand
GGTAATTGGAAATCTGTTACCCTAAAGTTTTAAAACGTTATTGATTAATTTTACAACATGCCTAAATTCAAAACTGCTAGTAGAAAAATGTTAAAATTTAATGATGTGTTTGATAATGAAAAAGATTTTTCAGATGAACTACCAAAAAAATATCTTAAACAAATTGAGGAAATCATTAATGAGTCTTTAGACAATCCTAGAAGAGAAGTGCGTGCAGGTAAGTATTCTATAGATATTTTGTGTGACATAAAAAGTTCAGATGAAAAAGAATTACTGATTATAGAAAATCAAAAGGGGTTTTCGGATCATACACACTTAGGTCAATGCATTACATATGCCAGTGGTAAAAAAGCAAAGATTGTGGTTTGGATTTGTGAAGATTTTGAAGAGGAACATATTACGGCTATAGAATGGTTGAACAAATATTTTGGCGAAAATGTGAATTTTTATGGAATTAAAGTTGAGATATATGATACCAGTCCTAACGAAAAAACAATAAATTTTATCCCCATAGTCAAACCTAATGATCAAGTTTTCATTGAAGGTGGGGCATCAAAACCACATCACTCGTCTCGTAAGAAATTTTATACAACAACATTAGAAAAATATAATAAAATTTCAAACAAACCAGCAAAAGGAAAACCTTCGATAAAAAGCAATGTCATGGTTTTCTCAGGAGAATGTGTGCTAGTCAAGATGAAACATTTGAGAAGTGAAAAAATAATTAAAGCTGAATTAAAGATATGGCCAGATGTGAATTATGCTGAAAAATGGAGTGAAGAAACATTCGATATTATCGAAAAAAATAAAGAAAAAATTCAAAATGAACTTGGAAATATAAAATGGATTAGCCCTAACGAACTTCGTGAGGGTTCAAAGAGAAGATGGGGTTTTGAGATTGATGTTATTATGTCAGATGATCTCGAAAACATTGATGAACATGAAACAGATCAGGTCTCAGAAAAAGTTGCCAATATTATGAAAAAAATGGTTGATTTAATCGAGGATTTAAAATTAGAATAATGACTGAAATCACATTCCACGGCGGGGTAAATGATATTGGAGGAAACAAGTTCTTAGTTGAATCAAAAGATGTGAGGAAAATATGATATGACAAAGGATGAGCAAAAAATAACCATATCTGAAGATGAATTACAAATTCAAAATTGTATAATTAATGATCAGGATGTCATAAATTATTTTGAAAACTTGCAAAGTCAAGGAAAGGATTTGTATGAAAATCTAGAAAATGTTATAAAATTAGGTGTAATTGCTGTAAAATCAGCACATGTAGGCAGCCAAGTGGATTTTGTTGAAAAGAAATTCATGGTAATTCAAACCAAATTAGAAAAACAATTAGATGAACAATTTGGAGACCATGGAAATTTTATCAAAGATTCAATGGCAGAAATGCTTCATCAACTTGGATTAGATATTGGGATTAGTAAAGCAGTGGATGTAGAACATCAAAAAGGTACGCAAAAAGGAGTAGAGTTTGAAGAGTATTGTGAAGAAATAATATCTGAAATTGCAAAACATCACAATGATCGATTAGAATCAACAGGGACTACCACAGGATTAATTGAGGGAAGTAAGAAGGGTGATCATGTATACACCATAAAAGATAGTGGCAAAAAAATCGTTTTAGAAATGAAAGATTACACCAGTCCTCAAAGTACTCCAAAACTTGAACGGTACATGAATGAAGCAATAGAAAATAGAGGAGCAGAATATGGTATTGTAATCTCTAAAAGAAAAAGTGGATTTTCTAAAGATGTTGGAATTTTTCAAGAATATGGAAATAAATTATTTGTTGCATTAACTACAGAAGAATCAGAAAGTGTTGAATTACAAAATGAGTTACTTGTAATTGCATTACGTTGGGCAAGATTAAGACTAAAACAAAAATCAGGAACAGTTGATTCTTCATTGATCATAGAAAAAATAGAAAATATTCAACGTACTATGAAAAAATTCTCAAACATTAAAGCTAAATGTACCAGTATCAAAGGAACAGCAGATGAAATATCTGAGGATTTAGATGAATTACGTGAAACAATAAACGCAGACTTGTTGGGAGTATCAAAATCACTACAATGAATATACAACATAGGAGATATCGATTTTGACTAATATCACATTTCATGGAGGAGTGAATGATATCGGAGGAAACAAGTTTCTAGTAGAATCAAAAGATACCAAAGTTTTCATGGATTTTGGAATGTCTTTTACTCAAGAAGGACAATTTTTCTCCCAATTCTTAGGGGCTAGAACATCGAATAGCCTTAATGATATGTTTGAATTGGGAATTTTACCTAAAATCAAGGGGCTTTACAGGCGTGATTATGCAAAACATATGGATTTTGATGGAAATGAGGATACTGAAATTGATGCAGTGTTGTTGACACATGCACATGTTGACCATTGTGCATATCTTCCATATCTCAGAGAAGATATTCCAATTTACTGTTCAGAAGAATCAAAATTAATTTTACAAAACTTTGATGAAACATCATCTAGTCAATATCTAACTGCAAAACAACGATTCCAAATTTATGAAAATAAAAAGGGAACAATGAGTAAAGCAACAGGAGATAAAGTTGCAATTCCTAGACGAGTTGAAATATTTGAATCAGGAAAAGAATTCTCTATTGATTCAATTGGGGTAGTACCACTACCAGTGGACCATTCAATTCCAGGGGTTCATGCATTTATTTTACATACTGCTGATGGGTCCATTGGAAATACTGCAGATTTGAGATTTCACGGTAGACGAAAAGATGACACTGAAAAGTTTGTAGAGCGTTGTGCAGAATCAGACCTTGATGTGTTACTATGTGAGGGAACTAGAGTTGATGCAGTACCATCATTGACTGAATATGATGTTGAATCCAAAGTTGTAGATATTGTAAATAATACAAAAGGGTTGGCAATTTGTGGATATCCAGTAAGGGATTTAGATAGATTGCTGTCATTTTACATTGCAGCAAAAAATAGTAATCGAGATTTAGTAATTGATATGAAACAAGCATATCTTTTGAAACTGTTTCATGCATCAGATGCATTACGAGGAAAATATCCTTCACCTACTGACAAAAATATCAAAATATACATTCAGCGAGGGTCTTGGGGGTTAATTGATAAAGACATTAACAAATTTACTCCAAAATTATTACTAGCTGATTATGCATCATGGCAACAAGAATTCTTAGACTATCCAAACGCTGTAGACTATAGAGATATCCAGAAAAAACAAAACCAATACATCTTTTTTTGTAGTGATTTTAGATTGCAGGATTTAATTGATATCAAACCATCTGAAGGTGCCACATACATTCGCTCACTAACTGAACCCTTTGATTTAGAAATGGAATTAAAAGAAGATCAAGTTAAAAACTGGTTTGTACACTTTGGGGTACTCAAAAGAGACCAAGATTGGCATCAAATCCATGTTTCTGGGCACGGAGATGGCGAGCAAATCAAGTATGTTGTGGATAATACCAATGCCAAAGCACTAGTTCCGATCCATACAGTACATGATGAATATCATAAGAAATGGCATTCTAATGTTACTTCTGTGAATCAGCATGGAAAATATAACTTATAAAAAATCAAATTTTAAAAAAATGATGACCGTCAATTATCTGGGGGTAGAAAATAATTGAGATGTAAAAAATGCCAAAAGACATTTCGTTCTCCTCCAATTGAAATGAGAGTAGACCAAATATGCAGTTTATGTAGATCAAACACACCATCAATTAAAAAAGAAAAGAATGTACAATGCAAAAAATGTCAAAGAACCATAAATGTTCCAAGTAAAAATGAAGAAAAGTATCAAACATGTTTTGTCTGTGCAAAAAAACTTTTTCCAGATAGAAGTGTCATAGAAATTGGGACAAAAGTTCAGATCAAAATTAACCTAACAGATAATCCAGAAGACTATGTCATTGGCACAGTCAAAGAAATAATCACTCCGGGGGCATGGCATTATGAAGGATTAATGGTAATATTGGATGACGGATATAGGGGCAGAGTAAAAAAAATAATTTCTGAAGATATGGGTGAGTCTTATGTAGAACATGATGAAAATTACGCACGAGTTATTGAATATGAGTCTGAAAAATCAATCAAAAATTCAAAAAATGATGAGATAGAGAAATTAGAAGAGAAACAAAAAGATCTTAATGATAGAAAGGTTCAGATTGATTTTGAAATTAATGATCTAAAAAGGGAAGAAGAAAAAATTAGACAGGAGATCGTTCTTGAAGAAAGTCAACAAAAAGAGAGACAGGGAAAAGGAATTTCAAAAATCTTTGGCAAATTCTCAAATAAAAATAAACCATTAGATGAATATTCAAAAAAGTTTTTTCAAGTAAAAAATTCTGAATTAGGAAATATTAGTTTAGAAATAGAGGGTTTGGTGTTTGAACAGATAAAAACAGAAACAGAAATCAGTGTTACCGAAAATGAGATATCAAAAATCAAAGAATTAGACCTAGAAATAAATTCCTTAGAAGAAAATATCAGAAAAAATATCAAAACAGAAGAACAGGAAGAAGAACAGGAAGAAGAACAGGAAGAAGAACAGGAAGAAGAACAGGAAGAAGAACAGGAAGAAGAACAGGAAGAAGAACAGGAAGAAGAATTCATAGATGATTTTAGAAGAATAGTGTTGAATGAATTTCCAAATAAGATTTTAAGCGACATAATTTTAAATCCTATAAAAAAAAGATTTACAAAAAAATTTGTAATTGAAACAATTGTTAAAAGTAATAATCTACTTGAAAAATATTATGAAAAATATTTTTACATGTTAAATGAACAGAATATACAATATTTGTGTGATACAAATAAAATCAAATATGAAAAAGATTTAGAAAATTCAAGAAAGAAACTTTTGAAAAAAAGTAAAAATTCAAATTTCCCGCACTATTCTGTGATTAGTAAATACAGTTCAATAAATGATTTACAAAAGATTTTTAATAAATTTATGAAACCACCAAAAAATAAAAATCGAATGATCGACATAATTTTAAACAATAAATTTTTAGAATTTATTGCAATTGAAGAATTACATTCATTATCAAAAGAAACATTGATTGATCTTTATGAAAAATTTATAATGGATAATCTTAAAAAAGGAAAATCTAGTAAAAAAAGTTTCATTCCAATTAAAAATAAACTAAAAAATACAATTATTTTAGAAATTGTAGAATTCTGGGGATCTGAAATTAACGTAGATAGTATTACGAAAGAACTAGATTATTTAAAAAAGAACAAAGAAGAATTATACAATGATTTTAAAAAGAGTAATTCAAAAAATAAAACCTGTAAAGGGATTTGTGAACAATTCAAAGTTACAAGACCTCCTAATGGGAAAAGATATGATTCAGGACAAGCAAGATGTCAGATATGTGACGAATGGATAGATTATAGGGGCATACATCAAAAAGACCAATCACCTGCCACTGAAGACTCCGTTGGTGGATATTGTAATTGTTGTAACTACAGGGTTAGACGAAAACCACGAAACAGAATATACAAAGAAAAGCTTCGAGGAGCATACAAAGTAATTGGACAGAAATTATCTGATGATATTAATGATGATATTAGAATTAATCAAAACCCATGCCCAAAATGTGGAATAATTCCCACAGCTGAGGATGTTGAATCTGTTTTTGGAATGAGGAAAAGTGGTGGAAAATCTATTCGACAAAGTCATTGTCGAGAATGTCGAAATTCTCCAAAAAATAAAATTAATGAAACAGATATTCAAGATAACGCTGATCATGAACAAAATAATCCAAATTCAATAAATGAACAGACCCATACAAGTTCATTAAATGAATTAATTTCATTGTCTTTAAAAATAATTGCAGACAACCCATTTGGAATTTATGAATATACATTAATGGAGAAACTAAAAATCAGTGAAAAAGAATTTCAAAAAATCATGCCAAGAATACTAAGATTGGATAACATTGATCATGAAATAAAATTTGTGAATGGAAGTTACAAAAAAATAATTAAAGAAATTGAAATCAGTCAGATCTCAGAATTGACATCAGAATTGGAATCCGATAAAAAACCAGACACCAAAATAGATGTTAATGTTACAGCAGAGGATATTCGAAAAGAAATTAAAAATATGGAATTAGAAATGACAAAAAAATACGATGAACAGATTAAAGATAGAGAGAAAATCAAGCGGGGAAATTCTTCAGACAACATCATGATGAATGAATGTTCATTAATAATAAAATATCATAAAAAAAGGAAAGACAAAAAATTCATGGATGAAGTGTTTGAACTTTATGATGAATACAAGTCAATTAAAAAAATATGCGTCAAAATGCCATGGGAAAAAGAAGATAGAATTAGGCTACATTTACGAACAAAAACAAGGTTGCCAGAGGAATTACAAAATAATGCTCACAGTTTACTTTCTGACCCAGATGCATCATTATCAATTCTGTTATATGCCACCGATTTTTTTAACTGGGATGGGGAAACTGCAAACATATCAAAAATTATGGAATTTGCAAATCAAGTGAAAGATATTTTTGAAAGCAACCAAGAATTAAGATTTGAATTGTATGGAAAAATTAAATAAAAAAAATTAAAATTTTGATTTTAATGAAAGATATTTTTTTCGATTTATCAGAGATATGTCTATATCAGAAGCAATTTTTTTATTTTTTTCGTTGTCATTGTATGAATTAATTAATTTTAGAAATACTTTGATGGAGGATCTAGTATATTCTTCCAATAAACGTGATACGTCTTCAATGGGCATATTCTTTCCATTATATTTCAAATTTCGAACGCCCTCACCATGAACCAATCCACTTCTAAGATTATAGACAAATTTAAGAAATTTGTAAACTGATTCACGTTCTTCTTCTGTTATTCCCAGAACCATGCTACCACGTTGAGAAATTTTTCTTGTGAGATCACCAGGCCCAGACGCATACAATGATTCCAAACAAGTGTTGTAATCAATTATTTTGTCAACAGATTCATTCCTATTGAGACCAATTTGAAATCTCATGATTGCCATTTTTACAAATGCGTTTTCCTTACTTTCAACATTAGATTTTTTAAATCTATGATAAAAATTTAACATGGAATTATATCTTTTTGTAGAAAAATACATTGGATTGTCAGTATTAGTGTAAACTATTTTTTTCCCAGTTTCGAATACTTTCCAGGGATGTTCAAAATTTTTGTATTGTGTTGAAATGCTTAATTCGCCTTTGAAATTTAAGCTTAAAGCATTAATAAAAAATCTAAATTCATTTTCTGCATCATCAAAATTAATAACATCATTTGATGATTTTTTTAAAAATACAACTACGTGAGAAAGAGTTTTGTATGAATCTGTGATACGGGAGTTTCTGTTCATGCCTGAAAATATCCTTAATTCATTGTCAGTAATTCTTCTCAATGTAACATTTCCAAATTTTTTTGGTTCACCAGTAAGATCAGATTGGAAATGATGCAACGGCATAATATATTCATCTTGATTAAAATTTTTTAGAAAATTTATAAGACTTTTGTAAACCTGATTAAACGTATTTTCTTCAAATCTAAAATTGTTTTGTAATTTCAAATAATAAGTTAGAATTCTTTTTAATATGTCTGCAGTTAGATCCTGTACATCGTCAAAATTCTGATTTAATTTAAAATAAAAGTCATGATAATAATTTTTTACTGGTTGTTCTGAAAAATACATGTTCAGTAATTGAAAACTTGACAAGTTTTTTATTTCATCAATTAAAATACGATCCACAAAATACTCATAGTTTTTATTTTTTCTAGTAGTATTTCTATAATAACAACCATTTTTTAGTTCTGGAAAAATCTCATCAGATATTTTTAGTTTATTCTGGTTGGATTCAGCTATTTTTAGTGATTCTTTTAGAAAGTCTATTAAGAATTCTTTAATTTTTGATTCAACTTCTGTAGATGCATCATCAGTACTTGTCAAGGCATTGAAATTCCAGGACGTGTGAATTTTTTGGTAAGATCAGATGCAAGTTTTATCGAATGTTCACCACGTGAACTGTCAACCAGCATTATTTGTGGTTCATTTATACGAACATAATCAATCAATCCATCATAGGTGGTATGGCTAGATAAATTAATACGCATAATGTCTTTGTTGATTTTGTTTCCATTGTCATCTTTTTTCTGCTCTCCGTTGGTTTCATAAACACTACCTCCAGTATGTATAGAGATATTTGCATCGTTGGAAAAATTATACCTGTCAACATAAATCCAATACATTGTCTGTTCCTCAGGCTCTACAATTTTAAGTTCAGTTGTAAAAATTATACATGATTCACCATATTTTCTTATTTGATAAGCTTCAGGAGTATCATAATCCATGAACTTCCTATCTACTTTTGATTCAGTCCCATAAAGTGCATTTTTTATTATTATGTCATCTGTTTTGGCCAAAAATGGAATTTCTCCAGATATATTATCCTCGTCATTCCCTTCATCCAAATAATTCATTAATTCTTGCAAACTACCCCTATTGGCGCTAACAACAACAGATTGGGTTTCCAAACGAGTTTTAATTTCTTTTAATGTAGTTCTTAAAACTGAATCTTTTTCAGTTGGAGTGTTAAACTGTGGAAGGCCATGTGAGGCATCCAATACCAAAATGTCACATTTGGGAGTGTCTGCACTTGGAAAAACAAAATCCCCCGAATACAGTATTTTTACATTATCAACATCAACATGAATTTGAGAGGAGCCCAAAACATGATCAGCGTCATACAAGGTTATGACCTCGCCAAATTTCGTAGTATGTTGTTGTCCATATTCCATTGATTTAATATTCATTCTTTGTTGTAGTGTAGGTTTTAGTGCAGTTGCAACTTTGTATGTTATTTTATGGAAAAGAATTTTATCATATTGAGTTGCAGATTCAATGTCTTTAATTTTCATATGATCTGCATGAAAATGAGTGAATACACCATTTTTTTTACCTGGAACATATCCATCGACAACTATCGAATTACCTAATTGTATTGGAAGGTTTTTTTCATCCTCTTTCCCGATAATTTTTGCGTAATTTTTCCAATTGTTTAAAATATCTTTTGGGTCAACCATAATTTTCATCCACCAATAATTTTTCTATGCATTCATTGTAAGTTAAATTTTTAATTTCCATTTCTTTTTCAAATAAACTGTGTAATTCTTCGTTCATGGTAATTATCATTACCTCATCATAAATTGAAATTGATTCACATCTAAGTTTTAGTTTAGCGTGAATTATTTTGATTAACTTTTTCTCTATTTCATCTGTTGAATCGGAAAGGTTTTTTAAAATTACCATGACATTTTTTGGAATATTATATGCCAATTGATAGTGAATGGCTGTTGGAACTTTTTCATTTGTAATGTACTCGATTGCAGACTTTAGTTCACACTTATTTTTTTTACGATAGTTTAGAATATCTCTCACGTCATCCCTCGAGAGTTTATCTTTCACGACTGCACTGATGATTTGGTCTTGCTCATCTAATGGTAATTTATGTAAAATTGCAACCGTACTGAATGTGATAGGCTTGTCCTGCCCCTTAAATCCAATCAGGCCAACAGATTTTTTTGAAATTTCAAGCAGTTGTAAAAATTTCAAAACCATAGACGTACCTGGTTTCTCAACGTGTATGTCGGTCAATATTTTGCCTGAAATGGATTTTGGTTTTCCAAGATTGAGTCGTTTTGCAATATCCGAATTAGATTCCCCCGTTTCATCCTTTATGGATTGCATTATTCGTGCACATTCTATTGGATAAAGTGGCCTGATTTTAGAATGGTTTATCCTACCTTGCTGACCTACACTTAAAGAAAGGTTTGTCAGCTTAATTATGTCATCAGTTATCTTAGTCAATTGGAATTATTCTTCGTCTTGTGAAACTAGTTTTTTTAAGGTTGAAATTAAAATTAAAGCTCCGGCATCCTCTGGTTTTCTTTTAATTTCACCCGATTTTGCATAGGTCATTAATTGGTTATCCGTTTCAGGTGGCAATGTTATCTTACGAATGACTTGTTTTGATTTTTTATTCTTTAATTTTCCAGGAATATCTCTGGCTTCTTGATGGGGATCCTTTTTAATTTCTTCAATAATATCGCCTTCCTCAGCTTTTGTTTTTGCATTAGCTATTATTTTTGCAGATTCAATCACTTTTTCATCACTGACCTCATTGTCAGAAGTCCAATTTAACAAATCAACCGCCGTCATGATTGCATCCAACGCGCTGTCAGGATCATCGGTGATTTCTCCGCTTACGTTTGCCTTTCTTAATCTGTCATTTAATCTGGCCCCTTTGACATATTTTTTTACGGTTTTTTCTGTCAGTCCAAATTTTTCTGCAACATAAGACATACTTGAACGAACTGCATAAAGATCAATTACACCTTGCATGATGTCGTCGGAAGTCATTTGTAATGAGTTGGTATTGGCACCAAGCGAAATGGCTTTTCTCTCGTCAGTATCTGCAGGTTCATCTCGAATCATACAATAAATTTTATCATAACCGCCGTCAGGGAATTTTTTATTTAGATTTACAAAAGCGTTCAGTCTCCTTTGACCATCAATTACCTCATACATTCCTTCGGAGTCAGAGGATTCATAGACAAGAACAGCTTGGGATTGTCCAAGTGCATGAATGTTAGTTTCTAAATCGTCCATTTCCAAGTCTACGTTATGTCTTCGAAGATTTTCTGCAGGAACACCTAATTTTTCTAAAGAAATTTTCTTTAATGTGCGCTCACCATGCATGATAATCTATAATGAAAAAAGAGTTTTTAACCTTATCGTTTTTTTAAAAATTTAAGTTAATACTATGTAATACCAGAAATCTTTTAAAAAAAACAACAGAATTAAACTTAGAGCCATGGTATCAATTGAAATTAATAAAATTAAAAATCGAACATTGAAGTCTCAAAAAATATCAAAAAATAATGAACAGCCAAATGGTGAACGTAAAGGTAACCCAAGTAGTGGTGAACGTAAAAGAAATGACAGCATTGATGATTTAGTAGAAAATATCAAAAAACATGGATTATCTAACCCATTTACTGTCTATCAAAATTCAGAAGATTATTTTGAGATACTAGATAATCAAAGATGCTTTGATGCGTTTTGTATTCTTAATGAAAAAAATCCTGAACAAGGATTTAACAAAATTGACACAATTACTTTTGACAACATTAAGGATATTTCATTTGTTGTAATCTCAAGGCAGTTACCAATGACTTCTAATAATGTCATCCAGGCAGTAATTGATCTTTACACAGACGTTTCTAGTGTAAAATTAGTTGCAGAAAAATTTGGACTGACAGAAGCATATGTGAAAAAAATTATTAGAAATGCATATCCAGAAAAACTTTTGACAATAGTACAGAAAGTAAGTGGATGAGAAAATGGGCGAAGATAATTCAGTAATTGCTAGAACTCCAGACAAATACTATATTTTGGACAGCTTTTATCAGAAAAAAACAGGCAATTCAGAATATTTGGAATTGACATTGGATGCATTCAGATTAGAGTCTGCAATACAGAATCAAGAATTAGCAATTATAGAATCCTTAAAAAACAATACCAATGTCAGCGTGTTTGATCATCAAATTCTAGCAGCAAAAAAAATGATTAATGAATTTGGATGTACAGGGTTACTTGCAGATGAAGTAGGTTTAGGAAAAACAGTTGAGGCAGGAATAATCATCAAAGAATTACTGGTTACTGGAATAATAAACAACGTCCTGATTTTGACACCTCCGTCACTTGTCCCGCAATGGCAAGCAGAATTATCTGATAAATTCAATCTTGATTTTATAAAACAGATTGACGATGACAGATTCATCAATTGTGGTGTTCATGATTTTTTAGTAATGTCCCATTCGTCTGCGATTCAATCTAAAAATGAAATATTATTAAATCAAAAAACATGGGATCTGGTTGTTGTTGATGAAGCTCACAGTATGAAAAATGCTGAAACCATAAAACACAAGATGGTAAAAAATTTGATGAAAAAACGCCTTCTGTTACTTTCTGCAACTCCCATTCAAAATGATTTAAAAGAATTGTACAACATGATAGAACTGTTACATCCATCACTTTTAGGAACTTGGAAAGAATTTAAGAGAAAATTTGTTCAAGACAAAAACATCCGGGAGATCAATCCCACACATAGATTGATTTTGCAGGACATCATCTCAGATTTGATAATAAGAAATACACGCAAGGAAGTCAGCAAGTACATTGATTTTACTAAAAGAATTCCAAATAACCACATACTGGAACCTAAAACGAATGAAAAATTACTTTATGATTTAGTTACTGAAAAACTTCGGGAACTGTACCTATCAGGATCATGCGGCGAGATGATAGTAATGTCATACCAAAAATACATCTCTAGCAGCACTGCTGCAACAAAAAAAGCCGTCAACAGAATGAAAAAATCCAATTTGATATCTAGTGATGAACATGATGAATTCATCAATCACGCAAACAGCATCGAGATAGATTCTAAAATGGAACATATTTTAAAAATTATTCAAAAAGATAAATCCAAATTTTTAATATTTTGTGAATTTTATGCAACCCAGAACTACATTGCAAAAGTTTTGGAGGATCATGGCTTTTTAACTACTCTTTTTAATGGTACAATGACTCCAGAAGAAAAAATATCTTCAGTAAATTCCTTCAAGCAAGATGTGCAGATTTTAATATCTACTGGTGCAGGCGGAGAGGGTCAAAATTTACAATTTTGCCACAACATTGTTAATTATGACCTACCATGGAATCCGATGAAGGTAGAACAAAGAATAGGAAGAGTTCACAGAATTGGACAAAAACATGATGTGAACATTCACAATTATGCAATAGATGGCACAATTGAGGCATATATTTTGGAATTGCTGTACGTCAAAATTGAATTATTTACTTTAGCAATAGGCGATATGGATGTCATGTTTGAAGGTATTTCCAGCGGAGACATAACAAAAAGTTTCTTTGACGACTATATGAAGTCAAAAAACGAGGATGATTTAAAAAACAAGTTTACAGTGTTGGGTGAAGAGTGGAAAACAAACAGAGGCTATGTTTCAGATGTAGTTCACACTTTTAATAAAAATGTGTTTAAAAATTTTGATTTGGGATCTGTTGAAAAAAATGAATGACAAAAATATTCAAGAGTTTGTTCAGAAATTTGTCATGACTTTTTTTAACCAAGTTGATTCAGAAATCATTACTACCGAACTTATTTACAAAATAAAAGCACCAAAAAACCTATTTCACATATTTGGCGAAAAGCCTTTTTTAATTACATTTGTTTCAGATGCAGTTCAGGATTCAGATTGTGAGTTTGTCACCCCAGGAAGCCAAATATTAAAAAAAATCATCAACATTTGTAAATCAAAGGGTCCAATTTCAAAAGGCATTACAGAAAATAGACTCGGCAATAAAACTGATCCCAGTTTAAAAAATGCAGTGAGATTTTATTTTTATATCAAATTTGAAAGCATGAGTAATTTCTCAGACGTTTCCTATGTCGATTTAGATGCAAACACATTGTCAGCCATCGATATTAAAAATACAATAATGTTGGATTCTGATATGAACATCGAAAGTTTTGATTCAAATTCATTGTCAATATTATTTTCCAAATCATTGGAGGAGATAAGGAAAAAATACAGCCTAACAGAAAAGACAATACTTGACAAAAGTTCATCAAAAAAACAAACAGAGATAAAAAAAATCAAGGACAATTATGCAGAATTAATCGAGGATATTGAGAATCAGATCAAAAAGAGTGAAAGTAATTTGTTGGATTTGAAGGATAAAAACAAATTTTTCGACAGTTCTGTTAACGAAATATCCAAACTCAGGAATATTCAAAACTATCTAATAAAATCCGTAGGTGAGAAGTATCAGTCAAAAATTCTTTATGAAATTATTGGAATAACTTTTTTCAAATATTGAGAAAAAAACATTGGTATTGGTGCTAATCTCATTATAGATCCATTCCCTGATTTTTCTAAATCAATACTTCCACAAAATGAATTCTTTGTTTTTTCAAAATTGTCTAATGCTTCTTTTGTAGTATTACCTTTATCAAAACATGTGCCAGTACTTGAAAAAGATCCTTCTTTATACCATTTGAGATATCTTTCTAACTGATCAGTAGGTCAAAAGTTATTTTTTTTGATTAAACTTTCAGCTAAACACAAAGCCATAGAAGTATCATCTGTCCATTGTCCAGGTTTCAAACTAAATGGACCTCCACCAACAATATCTTTAATTGGTGTAACTAGTTCAGGTTTACAAAATTCTAATGCAAGTCCTAATGCATCTCCGATTATTAATCCAACTAAAGTTTCTTTAAAATAATTTAATCTTTTTTCAATATGTATAGACAATCGTTATTCCCATTCCGGTATGGGTCTTAAACTCATTTTAAAACCATCAGATAATTTTTCAAATTCTTTTTTTACCATTTTTTTACCATTTTTGTAAATTCCTTTATTTTTCCCAACAATGATAATAGCAAAAGAATCACCTTCAAATTCATATCCGTCACCTACAATTTCATCATTATCTCGAAGATGGCCTTTCCAGTATGCATCTATTTCTTTGATTTCTCCAAAGCGGTCCAATTCTTCTTCTATAAGATGCCTAGCAAATGTATTGGGAGTCATGTCATTTTTTTCGCAAAGGGATTTTATTTTGTTAAAAGTTCCCCAGCCTAAAGTCAGAGAGATCATAGGTATTGTATCAATTATAACATTAGACTTTCCAAGTTCTTTTGCTAATTCTAAAACAGTTTCATCAGAAACATCATTATCTTTTGTCCATTGTAAAGCATCAACCGCATTAAGTACATGATTGATGGCAATTTTGGGTTTACCATTAACAGATTCCAAATTTTCTTGAATTGATGAGGGTAATCTTGCAAATTTGATATATTTATTTACCAATTTTTTTGAAATGCTGAGTTTTTTTGCAACTGTTTCCACATCACCAAATACATCAAAAAGATTAGCACATACGTCGATTCGATCTTTCAAAGTCAAGGGTTTCTGACGCATTGTTTCTTCGAGACTCATTAATTTTACAAGATTTTCACCATCAGGAGAAACAATCATACATTGAATTTTTCCCCAACCTTCATCAGGATATTGAGAATTCAATTGACGGATTGCATGTAACCTTCTATTACCACTAAAAATGACATATTTTCTATCTTCATTTTTGTAGACCACAAGAGGAGATAGCACTCCACCAATACTTCTAATATTTTCTGCAAGAATGTCTATGCCTTCTACTGTTTCTTTTTTTTATCAGTTCTCAAAACTAAATCATCAATATTTATTTCACAAAATTCAGACATTATTAAAATATCATGTTTACAAGTTAAAAGATTTAGGGTATAGAGGCATTTTCAAATACTGATTTTATCTAAAGATTTCACAATTGATGAGATTTTTTCCACAGTAAATTGAATTTCATCTAATTCATTGAATCTTCCCAATCCGATTCTAATTGCATAATGAGTTGTATCCTCCTCTAATCCCAACGCTAACAATACGTGAGACGGTTCCACAATTTGTGTAGTACATGCAGACCCTGCAGAAATCGCAATCTCTTTTGACACAGAATTAATGATTGATTTTCCCTCTATTCCTGGAAAATACATGTTGAGATTATGAGATAATCGTTTTATCGGATGTCCATTTAACTTTCCATCAATTTTCTCAAATTCTTTTAACATCAAATCTGTCCATTTCTTGAATTTTTTATTCTCAGCATCCATCTCTTTTACAGCAATCTCCATTGCTTTACCGAATCCAACAATTCCAGGCACGTTTAATGTTCCTGAACGAATTCCTCTCTCTTGACCGCCTCCATAAAATAATCCATCAGGCTTTACTCTGGGCTTTACTCCGCGCACATACAGGGCACCAATTCCCTTTGGACCATACATTTTGTGGGCAGAAAATGACATCAAATCAATATTCATTGTACCGACATTAACAGGAATATGTCCTACTGCTTGTGCAGCATCCGTATGAAATATTACTTCATGTTTGTGTGCAATTTCTCCAATTGCTTTTACATCTTGTATGGTTCCAATCTCATTATTTGCAAACATAATACTAATCATTACTGTATCATCCGTGATTGCATCCTCTAATTCTTCTAAATCAATTTCACCATACTCGTTGACTTTCAAGTAAGTTACTTCTTTTCCTAAACTCTCCAAGTGTTTTGCAGTATCGAGGATTGCCTTGTGTTCTGTAACACAAGTTATCAAATGATTTCCTCGGTCTGAATATTTTTGCATCGTGCCAATCAGTGCAATGTTATCAGACTCTGTAGCACCTGATGTAAATATAATCTCATCATGCCGTGCACCAATTCCATTAGCAATTGTTTCACGAGCTTCTTCAACTGCAATGGATGCGTCATATCCAAATGGATGATCTAAACTAGAGGCATTACCAAACTTTTCAGTAAAGTATGGCATCATTTCTTCTAACACTCTAGGGTCTACAGGAGTTGTTGCGTGATGATCCAAATAAATTGGAAATTTAATTTCACTCATTTTTGTACCATCTGAATAATCTCATTAAAATCAGACAAGTCATTAATTCTTGGAAACAATGCAGCAGCTCCTCTACAAAGATGAGCACGTGTCATTGAATGAAGGTATAGTTTTGGGTCTAGTCCGTCTTTGTGTAGTCTATCAAGCATTAATGCCATGTAGATATTTTCATGTTCTCCAAACAAAACATTTGGTAGTATCTCCATTCCAGTCTCATCAAACTCATCAGGATTTGGAATAGAAAAATCACTTAATGATAAACAAAGACCATATCTTGCAGCCACATTAATTCCCAGTCCCGTCTTGTGTTTTATTTGTCCATAGAGGTGCTGAGACCTTTTACTAAATCTAACTCGGTTAAACTGCAACTATTTTCTCCCCCTTGTCATTCCAAAAATAGCTTGAATGCTGATGTGTTTTACCCTTGCCAGGCAGGTATTCCATGGCATATGAGCGTGAAAGATATGGCTTCATTTGTAAATAATATTTTTGATCAATTTCAGAATCAGTGGAAAATATCACCACTTGGTGAGATGCATATGGGAAGAATTTTTTTATCAAATTGTCTCGATGTCCAACATCGAGTCTTGCAAGAGGTGTATCAATCATGAAAGGTAATGGTTTTCCAGATGTTTTTGCAAGAGCTAACAACACTGCAGTTGCATACATTTGTTTTTCACCTTTAGATAACAAGTCTTTGGGGGATTGATTTCCATCTTTATCAAATAGTTTAATTTCAAATGTATCTTTATCTACAGATACTTTGGTTACAAGATTTTCTTTGTGCATTAATCTTTGAATTTCTTCTAAAAGATATTTTTCTAATAATTCTAATTTTTTGATTTTGAGTTTTTCTACATACTCGTCTAATACTTTTTGGACTTTGGTTGCAAGTTCAGCTTGCACTCCTGCATTTTTATCCTTGTATTTATCTGCTAGAATATTTCTCAGTTTAAAGTTTAACATTTTAAGATAAGAGTTTTTAGAACTAATTTGTTGTTCTAAATGTCCTGCCTCTGTTTTTAATACACCTTGTTCTTCATGTAATGAATTTAATTTAGAAATTAATGGTCCCAGTTCATCATCATTTGGTGCATTAACTAGTGAGGCATCTATTTTTTGTAACTCATCATTTACATCACGGTATTCATCAGATAGTTTTTTGAGATTTTGTAAATACTTTGTTTTTAAATTATCAAACAAAGTTAAGATATTTGCATAGTCTAATGGAGATAAATTAAACATACTAGTAGAGTTTTTAGATTTTTGTTCAGATTCAAACACAGATAATATATCCTCAATTAATTTTTCTTTACTTTGAGAGTCAGTATCAATTTCATTCCAGAGTTTTTTGGATTTTAGTAATTTAGATAATTCAGATTCTTTTTCATGTAAAATTTCTTGTCTGATCTCTTGTTTTAGGATTTTTTCATCTTTTACTATTTGAGACTTTAGAGATTTGATTAATTGTGGAATTAAACCCATAGGTGCA
>Ga0233430_1002942_pt1 | contig 18218 bp, 15 predicted proteins | sample SI_118_April2016_2_FD_179883 | JGI IMG/M metagenome (GOLD analysis project Ga0233430, IMG submission 179883) | Seawater microbial communities from Saanich Inlet, British Columbia, Canada - SI_118_April2016_150_MG | ecosystem: Environmental > Aquatic > Marine > Inlet | place: Canada: British... | reverse complement strand
AATAAGAAGAAGGGAGCCAACCTGTCTGATTATGGAGTGACCTGGAAAAATGAGGGGTTGAAATGGGGGCGGATTGGGAAATCGTTTTTTCTGGCTTTAATTGTGGTTTTTGTTGCTCATCTCTCCCTTGCTTTTTCAGATTGGGCTTTTCAGACGGATTACCGTCTCTGGGTGATGGCCATTAAACCCTTGGATGCGCTTCACTTTGGCATGATTTTCGGGTATATAATCCCATTTGCCTTTTATTTTCTGGTGCTGGGTACTGTCTTGCACGGCCAGATGCGCCCTGGGAAAGATGGTTTTCCACACGGAATTGGGAAGGAGACCGTTATCAATATTCTGCTGCTGGTCGCAGGCTACTTTCTATTCCTGGCCTTTCACTACGGACCGCTTTTCGGTGGTGGCACTCTTGGTATCCCGGATCTGAATCTGGCAGGCATCGTCATGTTCCAGTTTATTCCCATATTTACGATTGTGGGGCTGGTCACAACCTATTTCTATCGTAAAACCGGGCATATCTATGTTGGGGCCTTTATCTGTGCGATGCTTGTAACCTGGACGGTTGTGGCGGGTACGGCGACTCATTATCCTTTTTAAGGGATAGTGGGGAATTGAATCGGGGTCAGTGCGCTGCTATTTGTGGGTGCTTTCTGACTGCCAAAGCGCAGAAAAATATTGTAAATGGCAAGGCCGCGCTGACCCAGATAGCAGGATCATATGCATCCACCCATGAAAGAGACAGTCCGAAGAGTGGTGGGCCGATCGCACTGGCAAATACCATACTGGCCATGTTAAGCCCACTGATGGCACCCAGGTGCTTGCGACCAAAGTAACGCGGCCAGGTCACTCCCACCAGGCAGCCAAAAATACCGCCTGAAATTCCCAACCCCAGTGCCAACGCAATTTTTCCGGAAAAAGTGCCCAGATAAGGCACTGACAGCGTGCCGATGAACATCGCAGCCATCATCGTCAGCAACAGGTATTTCAGTTGCATCCGGTCACTCAGCCAGCCGGACACCAGATTTGTACTGACGCTGATAACGGACATCGGCAGAAACAGAGCAAAAACCTGAGCTCTCTCCAGGCCTGCCGCTTCCCCCAGAGAAGCAATGTGAAAGATCAAGGCCGTTGTGATTAGTGCGTGGAGGCTGAGACCAATGTTAAATATCCAGAAAGTGTAGGATTTTCTCACCTGCTTCACGGGAACGGCGATTTCAGGTTCAGGTATTTCCGAGTTGACCAAGGTATTTGCTTCAACCGGAACACTCTTAACCCCGTCCATCACCAAACCGCACTCCTCCGGGTTATCCCTGAATAAGAACCAGCCGAACACTGTCATACCCACTCCGGTAATGACGGCCAATTGAAAGCAAACGACCTGCCATCCTGACTGATCGATCATCCAGTTCAAAAAAAGCGGAGAACCGGAAAATCCAAATGAGACAAAAACCCCACTGATTCCGATAGCCAAACCCCGTTTGCGGTCAAACCATTTTGTGAGCATCGTACGGCTGGAAAGGGCCATAAGTCCGTGTCCGAACTGTCTCATCAACAGGAAAATAAAGGTCATCACGATAAAAGCCACAACGGCCTGGTTTGCTGTTCCCATAAGTGACCCAGCCCTGTGCAGTATGGTTTCCACATGGCCCAACAGTATCAGAGAGACCCCCATACCTGACGCGGCGATAACGATTAAAAATCGGGCTCCCCGGGTGTCGAGCATTTTGCCTGAGAAGGGCAAAATGAGGCTTCACAATATCAACCCAAGAAAGTACCGCCCCTGACCTGGTGCGAATGTATAAAGAAAATCTGGAAAGATGATCCATTAGTATGCCCTGAATGCATGGGGCTTATGCGAATAATCTAGTTTATCCAAGCGTTTCCCATCGGCGTAAAGGAAACGCGTTGTCACTGAAGGCCCGATAATTCATAAAATTCTTAAACACTTGGGGCTATGGGAGGATGAGAAGCGAGGCTCGCAGCTCCGAACTGCCCGAGATCCGCCGCCGAAGACGGACGCCCCGGAGATCGTGTGGATACCTGTCAACGATACCGGATGGGAATATCCCGATCAGCCGGATAGTATGGGTTAGCATTTCCCGTGTCATGAGCGTGTTCGCGAAGAGTGGCCGGGTCTGTTTCGAGTGTGTAAAAAACGGTGAATCAAAATTATTCCTGCCTGAAAACATCCTGGTAATTCATTTTTAGCTGCCAATTTACTCCAAAACACCCCGAAATTGATGCCGAATCTGCAAAACCGGATGCATAACCGCTTGACTTCAAAAACCAAATTCCTATCATCTCTAATCTGGCTTCAAAGTGTTGACCATTGTTGCAACATTGATGTCACAGCCATATTTAACACACTTTCTCATGCAATCTCTTCTGGTTAATATATCTCATATATACAGCGCTGTACTAAAAATAGAACGATTAGGCATGGTTAATGAAGTAGTCTAACCCAATTTAATGAATTGATGAATCAATCTGTCGCAACCAAATAGCGGCGACTAACTAATCTGAGATAAATCGAAGTGACCTTCACAATACGAAGTAGGAAGCTGTTTTAATTCTGTCATTGCAAAAAGCATTTGGTTTTATGCCAAACCCAAAAATCAGGAAAGGATATGAATACCGAAAACAAAGACGAGATTTCTGAAGAAAGTGAGTTGATTAAACGACGCCAACAGTATTTTGCCGGTTCATATCTGTTTTTTAAAAATCCTGTCAATTTTGTTAAAGGTCAGGGGATATGGCTTTTCGATGAACAGGGCAGGCGATATCTGGATTGTTATAACAATGTCGCGTCGGTAGGGCATTGTCACCCCAAGGTCGTAGAAGCGATTTCTTCACAGGTTGCGACGCTTAATACGCACACGCGTTATTTACATAAACAGATCATTAATTACTCTGAGCATTTAACTTCTACCATGCCACCCGGCCTGGATGTTTGCTTTTATACCTGTACCGGTACAGAAGCCAACGAACTGGCGATGCGCATCGCGCGATGTGTTTCCGGTCATCATGGAGCCATAGTTATCGAACATTCGTATCATGGAAATTCAACTCTAATCGGAGAGCTTTCGGCTAGTATGTACCCGGCAACTAACAGACCGGATTATGTCGCCACTGTCGAACCACCGAATACTTACCGTGGCAGTTATCGCCTTGGAAAGGGAATGACTGAGACTGAACTGGCAAAAAGATATGCCCAACAAACAGATACCGCCATTGATCAGTTAACCGAAGCGGGACATGGGGTTGCTGCTTTTATGTGTGATAGCATCTTTGATTCTCAAGGAACCTTAAATGCGCCGCAAGGCTATTTTAAACAGGTTTATGAAAGAGTTCACACCGCGGGGGGCTTGTGTATCGCTGATGAAGTCCAGTCAGGTTTCGGTCGCCTGGGAGATCACATGTGGGGATTTGAGCATCATGATGTTGTTCCGGATATCGTTACCCTGGGCAAACCAATGGGAGGCGGTCATCCCGTCGCCGGTGTCGTCACCAGCCGGGAGATTGCTGATCAATTTATGCAAAATGTTTTCTATTTTAACACCTTTGGCGGTAATCCTGTTTCTGCGGCAGCTGCGGAATCGGTGTTAACGGTTATTGAAGAGGAGGGATTGCAGCAAAATGTGCGTGATGTCGGGGCGTATTTGCGGAGCAGGCTGGACGAGCTGGCAAAAAAGCACCCATTGATCGGTAATATTCGAGGTAAGGGTTTGTTTATCGGCTTGGAGTTGGTCAAGGATACTGAAACTTTGGAACCCGCTACGGAAGCTTACAGTGTCGTTGAAAAAATGAAAGATAACGGAATTTTGATCTCTGCTACCGGCCGCTTCGGTAATGTATTAAAAGTCCGGCCGCCCCTGATTTTTTCCAGAGAAAACGCTGATTTGTTAATTGAAAAGCTGGCAATCGTATTATCAGAACTGACTATTTAGAGGAGATTTTAAGTAATGGTAGGCTTTTATCAACAGGCAACGGAACAGCGGGTAAAAAAATTTCGAAATCTTGGAGTACAGGCACTGGCTTTCTGGGATCTTAAACCGATTGCCGAATTGGAACTGCTGAGTTATCGGGAAAATGTCGTTTATAAGTTAATCACAGGTGACGGAGATTACGCACTTAAAATCCATCGAGCGGGTTACCATTCCAATGAAGAACTACGGTCGGAAATGATTTGGATGGAAGCATTGTCAGAGTATGGTTTTGCGACACCTGAAATTATCAGGACCAGACAGGGTGATCCTTTTGCCATCGTTGAAAGTGAAGATGTTCCAGACCCCTGTCAAGTGGATATCGTCCGCTGGATTAATGGAACACCTCTGAACGAAGTGGCAGAAAAAAACAGCCAATTGGACATGCATCGGTATGTAGGCGAGTTGATGGCCCGCTTACATAATCATACCAGTCAATGGATACCGCCTGAAGATTTTACTCGCTTCTCCTGGGATGATGACGGTCTGCTGGGTGAGAATCCAATATGGGGTCGTTTCTGGGAGTTAGAGTACTTGAGCCATACTCAGCGTGAAACAATCCTTAAAACCCGGGATGTGGCCAAAGCTCAATTACAGGCATTTGGCCAAACTAAGGATCGTTATGGATTAATTCACTGTGATCTTTTGCCTCAAAATTTGCTTAAGGATGAAGAAACGGTTCGCATCATAGATTTTGATGACTGCGGATATGGATGGCATATGTTTGATATTGCCACCTATATGTTCTTGTATACCTTCGAAGCCAATCCCGAAGAGGTCAAAAGAGCGTTTATTGAAGGATATCGTCGCCAGCGGGACTTATCAGAGGAGCAGTTACAATCCTATGACCTGTTTATGCTGATTCGAGTAATGACCTATTGTGGCTGGGTATATACACGTCCAGAAGCTGAAACCGCCCAAGAGAACGCTGAAACCTTGGCTGCTGTAGTGGCTAATGCCGCAGAGGTCTATTTAACCAACAATCAATAACGATTATTATGGAATAAATAGGGGACCTTAACATTCAGGGAATCGATTCTCTTTAGCGGCCTTCAACAGTGAAACAAAATGTGGAGATTCAAATCATGGTCACAGATATCAAGAAAATTCTGTTTATCACCGACTTGACAGATAGTGCAAAAATCGTGTTTGAACAGGCAGCGACACTGGCTGTTCAGCTCGGGGCATCGCTTTCCATCCTCCATGTAATCGAAGATACACCCGTTGGCCGGCGGAAAATTCTGGTTGATTTAATCGGCTCCGAAACCTATGAGAGGGTTCAGAATGAGGCGCGGGAAGCGGCCAGAAATGCCATGATCGGTAAACGTGGTGACGTGCCGGTCATCCGGGAGGCTTTGATCAAGCTTAGCAAGTCGGTTGCCCCAATAGGAGATTGCATGGATAATGGCGCGATCATCGGCAATATTGATGTCAGGGTCGGTAATGTCGTTGAAGAGATCATGGAATTCGCTAAATCGGAAAGTGCCGACATGATCGTTATGGGCCATCACCAGAAGAGTATGCTGCTGCGGGCGATGACCGGGAGCACGGTCAAGCATATTCTCAGGATTTCCAAAATACCGATTCATCTGGTGCCAGTGGCGTACTAATCCGGAGATCCGGATTAGCCCCACAGGCACCTTTTTTATAAAAGATCGGGGAAGAGGCCCCTGGAGACACATCACAACCTACAACCAGAAAGATCCGATCATTCAAAGGAGGACAACAAACAACTGACAGTATTAAATTTGAATCACTTACTATTGAACGTAATTATTCAGCACGTGCACGGCTGAGGGTATTCCGGGAATGCAGTGAATAGTTACTATTAAACCAAACCTTGAGTGGAGATTATCATGATGACATTTAGAAAATTCTCAATCGTCCTGGCAATCGTATGCATGTTCGCAAGCAGTGCAACTGATATTTTTGCCGGGCCAAAGACATTCAACTGGAGATTCCAGGGGATTTTACCAAAAGGTGATGACCAGCATGAACAGTGGGTCCATTTTGCCGAAAAAGTACGCCAAAAAAGTAACGGTCGCTTGAATATTCAGGTATTTGCTGCAGGTGAAGTGGTCGCGTCCCCCGGGATTTATAATTCAGTCAAAACCGGCATGCTCCAAGGTGGTTTGATTGTGGGCTTGTATGCCCCTGAAGTCCCAATGGGCAGGATCGATGTTTCGCTGCCTTTTGCTTTTCAGTTTCAGAATTCAAAAAAGCCCTGGATTGATGCCCGTAAGATGTTGAAGGAAACGGGAATCTGGCAGATGTTAGAACAGGCTTACGCCGAGCGGGGTATTCACTTCTATGGTTTCTCCTACTCTACCGGGTACCCTGCCATTTACACGAACAAACCGATCAAAACGCTCAAAGATTTTAAGGGCCTCGTGATTCGGCAGAGCGGGCCCATCGCCAAAATACTCAAACACTTCGGCGCATCTCCGACCAATGTTCCAATCAGTGATGTTTACATGGCAATGAAGCTGAATACAATCGATGCGACGTCTTATGACGGTACAGGCATGTTTGGTTTGAAATGGCACGAAGTAGCCAAGTACTATACTTTGCCGATGCTGACGGCACCAACATTCGTGACGCTGATCGTCAACCAGGATGCCTGGGATTCGTTGCCGGCGGATCTACAACAGATTTTCATGGAAAGCCATGAAAACGATAACTATCTGCCCATCGCCAAGCGGATGGTCGAGCTCGACCAGGAGATCCTTGATAAACAAGAGAAGTATGGATATAAAGTTAACTACTTACCCGATGAAGACATGAAAAAAATGTCCAAATATGCCGTTGAGCACATCTGGCCGGAATGGGGAAAAAAGAGCCCCCGCAGTGCCAAGGTGATCGAGAAACTGAAGGCCTATTACGGGTATCAGTAATCTGTAACCCCAGTTCATGCCGGAAGTCTCACTCAACATGCAGTAAACCTGCTTCCGGCAGTTCCCGGCCCTATGTTCAGCTACGACATCCGGTCCGAGGAATTATTAATTGACCGTTTTTACAGATGCTGCTGCTATCCTACTGGTGACGGTTTTCTGTTGTCATTCTTATTCAAGGTGAGCACGACAGATTATCGTGAACCGGCAATAAAAAGTTCAGCAATGACAATCCGGGGTGATTAAGAAACTTCCTATATCTGGAGAATCGAATGAGGCGTTTTTTTAAAAGTTATGTCCACTTAATCGATACCATCAACCGTAGATTGGCGCAGTATGGGGCATATCTGGTGTTGGTGATAATGGCCATAGGCTCGCTGGAGGTTTTTCTCCGCAACCTGTTTAACAGTCCCACCATCTGGGCCTGGGAATTCTCCAGTATGCTGCTGGTTATCTACATTGCGATTGCGGGTGGTTATACGATGCTGATGGACGGTCATATCCGCATGGACCTGTTTTATGAGCGTTTTTCTCCTCGCAAACAGGCTGTTATCGATATCGTATTTGTTTTTCTGTTCTTTTTTTATATGGGTATGCTCACCTGGCATTTGTCGACGATTGCAGGGGACTCTTTTTCAATTAAGGAGCATAGCTTTTCCGCATGGGCACCGCCTCTTTATCCGATTAAGATACTTCTTCCAATAGCGACTTTTATGACACTGTTGCAGGGTGTCGCGAAACTGATCAGAGATTTCAACACCATCCTGGGATATGAAGCGTTATGAATATTCTTTTAGTCACATTAATCATGTTCGGCTGTATGTTTTTCTGTATTTTCTTTGGATTTCCCATCGTCTGGGTGATGGGCGGTGTGGCCGGAATCTCTGCTTTTTTCCTGTGGGGGCCGGGAGCCGTTAAAATTGCGGCCATGGCTGTTTACCCGAACTGGAGCAGCAACCTGCTGCTGGCTGTTCCCATGTTTATCCTCATGGCCAACCTCCTGCAGCGTTCGGACGTGGCGGATGACCTCTACGAAATGATGCACAAGTGGTTCGGCCGTATCAATGGTGGCCTCGCCATGGGAACCGTCTTCATTTGTACCATGTTTGCAGCGATTTCCACCGGGGGAGTCGGCTTGATTACCATGACGATGATTGCCCTCCCCGCGATGATGAATCGAAAATATGACAAAAATATCGTTCTTGGCAGTATCATTACCGGAAGTTCTCTTGGCATACTGATCCCGCCGAGTATCATCCTGATTCTGTTTGCTTTTGTCTCCCGCGAATCCATCGGTCGACTCTGGTTTGCGGGATTCGGTCCTGGCTTGTTGATGGCGTTCTTATTTGTAATCTATATCGGTATCCGGACCTACCTCAACCCGAAACTGGGTCCGGCATTGCCCAAAGAAGAGACGCCCAGCTGGAAGGAAAAAATCGCCACCCTGCACAAGGTCGTTCCGATTATGTCAGTCATCATACTGATGATGGGAACCATTTACAGCGGTTTCTGTACCCCCACCGAAGCTTCTGTAATCGGCGTGCTGGGTGTTCTTGTGGTGATTACCTTCGTCCATGGCAGAAAGAAGTGCTGGAAAATCATAAAGGATTCCATGATGCCAACCCTGGCACTGAATGGTATGGTTTTCTGGATTTTGCTGGGAATCAATTTTTTTAATTCCATTTATGTTGCACTAGGTGCTAAACGGCTGATTGGCGGTTTCATATTGAGCATGAACGTCAGTCCCCTGACGGTTATTGCCGTCATGATGGTTTTTATCCTGATCATGGGAATGATGATGGATGACTATGCGATCCTGTTGATCTGCGCCCCTATTTTTGTCCCCATTGTCAAGGATCTTGGATTTGATCCGATATGGTACGGAATTCTGTTCATCATGAACATCCAGATCGCCTTTTGCACCCCTCCGTATGGGTTCTCACTCTTCCTGATGCGTAAACTGCTGCCTCCGGATTTAACCATGATGGACATGTATCGTTCAGTCTGGCCGTTTGTATGTATCCAGGTTGTCACTCTGATTCTGGTCATGTTGTTCCCACAAATCGCTCTCTGGTTGCCCGACCAGATGATGTAATAAAGGGGCTGCGATTTAAGACAAGGGGAGTATGACCATACCTCGACGATAACAACAAATTATCTACTGCCCTGAAAATATTTCGAATCCGTTTTCGGTCATTTAAATTTATGATCCAGGGACTCATTGTATGCAGAGCAAAACTGGTTCGGCGAAAGTAGCAGATTATTTTGAGACCTTAGACCAATCCCACTAATAATTAAGAAGGTAGACATGATGGACCAAAAGAACATTGAGATGGAAATTGCAGAACTGAACTATCCAGAGGCACCCAAACTGGTAACTGAATATCCCGGTCCTAAGAGTCTGGCGTTATTCAAGGAAGGGTTGACTCTGGAATCACCTCAACGCGCCAGCGGCCTGGCCTATCCGATTATCATAGATGAAGCGAAGGGCGCCTGCCTGAAGGATATGGACGGAAATATTTTTATTGATGGCTGTTCTGGAATTGCGGTGTCAAGTGTCGGGCACAACCATCCGAAGGTTGTCCAGGCCATCCGGGACCAGGCTGGGAAGTCCGGTCATGGATTTGATCTGACCAATCCGTCCAAATCCATGCTGATGCGCAAGATGGTCAAGACAGCCCCAAAAGGGTTGAAAGACAACTCATTTGTTGCCTTTGCCATGAGCGGCTCTGACGCGGGTGAAACGGCTGTCAAACAAGCTAAAATGATAACAGGCAGATCTCAGATCTGTGCATTCGAGGGTGCGTATCACGGTGTCTTTGGAACAACCAATGCCATGACGACAGGGGAAAAATACCGCAAAGGGTATGGCCAGTTGATGCCGAATGTATTTCATGTTCCGTTTCCATACTGCTACCGCTGTGCGTTTGATCTGGAATATCCCAGGTGCGATATGCAGTGCGCCAAATTTGTCGACTACCAGCTCAATACGCCCTACACCGGCAAGGACGATATAGCCGCGATCATCGCTGAAGGGATGCAGGGTGAAGGTGGATATATTCCTGCCCCGAAGGAGTGGTGGCCGATGATGAGACAGATTGCTGATAAGAATGGGTGTCTGCTGGTAGACGATGAGGTTCAGTCAGGATTTGGCAAGACCGGTAAACTCTGGGCAATTGACCACTATGATTGCGAACCGGATATGATTATCTTCGGGAAAGCGGTGGGGGGTGACCAGCCCGTGGCAGGTGTCATAACCCAGAAAAAATACTTTGAAAAACTTGAAAAAGCGTCCCAGCCGATGACGTTTGCCGGAAACGCAATCAGCATGGCCGTTGCTAACGCCAATTATGACATCATGCTGGATCCGGAGACAAACCTCATGCAAAGGGCGGAGCGACTGGGGTCTGAATTCAAGGAGATGGTTACAAAAGCGCAGCAGAGTAACGAGCTGATCGGTGAAGTTCGGGGTCTCGGGCTGGCATTGGCCATTGAACTGGTCAAGGATCCGAAGACAAAGGAACCGGTGGAACATGGGAAAATGCTGGAAATGACCCGTACTGATATTGCCTCCCGTGGACTCTGGGCTGTTACTGCAGGTCGATACGGGAACGTGCTTCGCTTCATGCCGCCGCTGACCATTACATACGATCATTTTATCAAATCGGTTACGATAATACTTGAGGCGATCGAGAAGAATAAGGAGAATTTCAGAAAATAAATCAACTGCTGTGTGATACTGCTGGAGCCGACATCTGAAACTAACTGGCCTTCCATATTGTTGAAAATACCTATCTGAACGGTGAGTCAATTCGGCTGGATGGTGGGTTAAGGATGGGCTTCGGCCGGAAATAGTCGGACAGTATTCAGTGTTGACACCCCAGGGCCGCTGACGATTAGAATTGGAAGCCGGTTTGGTGGGCAGAGTGAGGCACATCGACAGTTAATCAGAATCAAGATGGAGATCGATTTAGATGTAATTCAGGTTGGGGTTACCAAGGTCTTATTGAACAAGTTTTCTCACATCACCATGATTGTTTTATCAACATTTGATTTTCGTACGGTATGTTATGGCAGATAGTTTTGAAATTTCAGAAGAGATGGCATCTATGGTTGGATGGGAATCTGAACCGTGGATTTTTGAAGTCAGCCGATCAAGCGTCAGGGCTTTCGCAAGAGGTGTTGGCTATACCGATCGAGTTTACTATGACGTGGAGAAGGCAAAAGAAGCTGGATATATGGATTTACCGGCACCGCCTACTTATCTGGGTACCGCCATATTTATCCCGGGTGAAAGTCACGAATTTCTCCCTACGCCACCTGGTTTCAACCCTGACCTGAAACACAACCTTAAAGGGTTATTGGATGGAGGGGCCGAAACAACATATTTCTCTGATATCTGTGCCGGTGATGAACTCACTTGCGTCAGAAAAACGACCAATCTGGAAAAGAAGAATAGCAAAGGCTTGGGGGATTTTCTAATAGTGAGTAGCGATCTAACCTATACCAACCAGCATAAAAAAGTGGTTGCCGTACAATCCACTCAGGCCATTTTTTACTGAGAAGACATAAATACTGTAGGTTGCCACGGTCTGAACAGGTCACATGAAAATCACCGGCAGACAGTTGATTCCTGCAAGGAGAGTTAAATGACAATGACATGGGAAAGCATTAAGGAAGGTGATTCAATTTCGGAACTGGTTAAAAAACCGGGAGTTTCTCAACTGGTTAAGTATGCAGCGGGCTCCGGGGACTTTAATCCTCTGCATCATGATTATAATTTCCCCCAATCCAAAGAGATCGGCTCCATTATTGTTCATGGCCGGTTCAAGTATGCCGTTCTGGGAGAGTGCGTCTCGAATTGGCTGGATCATCAAGGTCGAATCAAGACCATTACCTGCCAGTACCGAGGCATGGATTTTCCGGACCAGGAGATCATCTGCAAGGGAACAATCATTCGCAAATGGCAGGAAAAAGGAGAGAAACTCGTGGAACTGGATGTCTGGACGGAAAACAGTGACGGCAAAACAACGACGCCTGGCAAGGCAACTGTATCACTGAAAAATTGATCTGAAGAAAACATGGCGCAACTCCTGAAAAACAGACAGCCGGATTACGTTACCCTTTATGAATCGTAAGCGCGATCCAGATGCTGGAAACAGGAATGGACTGGGCGCCAGTAGTTTTAAATTGAGAAGCTAATCGCATTAAGGAGAAAACATATGGAACAGTTAATGAGGGACAGGGTCGCTATCATAACCGGCTCGGGAAGAGGTATTGGTCAAGCTGCAGCCAAAAAATTTGCCCGTGAAGGGGCGAAAATCGTTGTCAGCGATATTGATGCCGAGCCGGCCGAAGAAACCGTTGCCGAAATCAAGCAAGCTGGTGGAGAGGCTGTAGCGTACATTGGAGACGCAACTGCACCTGAATTTGCAGAAGCCATTGTTCAAACCGCCATATCAAATTTTGGCGGGCTGCATATCCTCGTCAATAATGCGGGATTTACCTGGGATGCAGTCATCCATCGGATGACGGACAAAATGTGGACAACCATTCTGAACCTTCACCTGGAAGCGCCATTCAGACTGATCCGCGCTGCTGCCCCGTATTTCAAAGACGCCGCCAAGAAAGAAATGGAAAACGGTGGAATCGCCATCTCCAGAAAAATCGTCAATGTTTCGTCCACTTCAGGGACCAATGGGAACGCTGGGCAGGCCAATTATTCAGCAGCCAAGGCAGGCCTGATTGGACTTACCAAAACCATGGCCAAGGAATGGGGGCGCTATAATGTTCAGTCCAACGCCGCTGCATTTGGATGGGTGGAAACCAGACTGACGGCTGCCAAAGAAAATGGGGGTGCCATTGAATTGGAAGGGAAACAGGTCAAACTGGGCATTCCGGAAGAAAAAAGGCAAATGCTGACAAAGATTATTCCCATGGGTCGCCCCGGAACCGCCAGTGAAGCTGCCAATGTTATCTTTTATCTGGCCTCTTCCCTGTCCGATTATGTATCCGCACAGGTCATTGAGATGAATGGTGGCAGATAGCGGATCGAGAGCTAGGATTCCGCGTTGAATCACCTTTGTCAGTTAAAAACCCTTTCCGGCAAGAGACGGGTCCCTTTTGGGGCATGCCCTTCTTCATCCGGGACTAACCGATAACTTCAATAAATGAGGTTCTGTGATTGGTATCGTTTCGTACGGAGGATATATTCCCCGGTATCGGCTGGACCGAAAAATAATCTTGAAAGCCATGAGCTGGATGGCACCAGGACTTGCCGGATTGGCCAGGGGAGAAAAGGCCGTAGCAGCTTATGATGAGGACAGCATCACCATGGCTGTCGCAGCAGGCCGCGACGCGTTGGCTGGCTTCGACCGCAACTCAGTTAGCTCGGTCAGCTTTGCATCAACGAGCCTGCCGTTCAAGGAGCGGCAAAATGCCGGTATTATCAAAGAGGCGCTCAACCTGGAGGATAACGTCGGTACCATTGATTTCAGCGGCAGCATCAAGTCAGGCACAACCGCCCTGCTGACAACACTGCGAGCATTCAACGGGGATACAAACAGGACTGACCTGGTCTGCGCTGCAGATGTGCGGCTGGGCAAACCGGCCTCACCCCAGGAGATGATTTTTGGTGACGGTGCAGCAGCGTTCCTGGTGGGTGGCGACAATGTGATCGCCGAATTCAAGGGTGCGTATAGCACATCTCATGATTTCGTGGATCACTATCGTGGCGAATTTGCCAAATATGACCGTCAGTGGGAGGATCGCTGGATAAGGGATATGGGTCTCACCAAGATTATCCCGGAAGCTATCAACGGTTTTCTGGACAGCACCGGGATGCAGATATCTGAGTTCTCCAAGGTCATCTACCCATGTCACTATGCTGCTGCCCGCAAGCAGATCAACAAATTGTTTGGTATTGCTCCGGAAGTTGACCAGAGTAATTTTCAGGCGGAGATTGGTGAAACAGGCTCCCCGCACGTACTAATCATGTTAGCTGCGGCTCTGGAAACCGCAAAACCCGGGGAAAAGCTGCTTGTGATTGGATTCGGCAGCGGGTGCGACGTACTTGCTTTTGAAGTGACTGAAAAGATTACGGCACTGCAGAGTAGAAAAGGGGTCAGTGGATCACTAGCTAGCCGACGGGAACTGGACAGTTATATCAAGTACCTGGTCTGGCGGGACATTTTGCCCGTCGAAAGCGGGATGAGGGCAGAAGAAGACTTGTGGACGCGTTGGTCCGCACTCTGGAGAAAGCGAAAAGAGGTCTTGGGACTTGTTGGCAGCCGTTGTACGAAATGTGGCACCGCCCAGTACCCACCGCAACGGATTTGCGTTAACGCTGATTGTGGCGCAACCGACGAAATGGAAGCGTACTGCTATTCCGATAAAACCGGTAAAATCGCCAGCTACACATCTGACAACCTGGCCCCATCTCTCGATCCACCGGCAAAATATGGCCAGATTGAGTTTGACGAAGGCGGAAAGTTCATGTTCGATTTCACCGACTGTGATGCCGATGATATCGAAACCGGCATGGGTGTCGAATTCAGCTTCAGGCGAAAATATCAAGACAACCGGCGGGATATTTCCGGCTACTTTTGGAAAGCAATCCCTATTAAAAAGGAGAATTAACAATGGCAGAAGGTATAAAAGACAAAGTTGCCATCCTGGGTATGGGGTGCTGCCGATTCGGAGAGCGATGGGAATCGAGCGCCGAAGACCTGATGGTGGAGTCGTTTACGGAATGTCTGGCCGATGCCGGCATCGACAAGAAAGAGATCCAGGCAGCCTACACAGGAACATACAATGATGAAGTGAATGTCGGTAAATCCGCCGTTCCTACGTCAACAGCACTGAAACTACCCTATATTCCGGTCACGCGATTGGAAAACTACTGCGCCACCGCCACGGAATCTTTTCGGGCAGCCTGCTATGCGGTTGCATCAGGCGCTTACGATATTGTTCTCGCCATCGGGACTGAGAAACTGAAGGATACTGGCTATGGCGGCCTGCCTTCGGGTGCCGGTGCCGGGGTCTCTGCGTTCATGAATGGCCCTAACAGTACCGCCCCGGGTGGTTTTGCCCAGCTGGCAACCGCATATTCAGCGGTACATAAGATACCAATGAGCAAGATCAAGGACGCCATTGCCCATGTCTCTGCAAAGAGCCATGCTAACGGGGCCATGAATCCCAGAGCCCATCTGAGAAAAGCAGTGTCAGAAGAACAGATCAAAGCCGCTCCGATGATTGCCTATCCGCTGGGACTGTTCGACTGCTGTGGTGTCAGCGATGGGTCTGCGGCAGCTATTGTCACCACGCCGGAAATTGCCCGCAAACTGAAACCGGGACAACCACTGATCACTGTCAAGTCTCTCCAGGTTGTGGCGACCTCGGGTGAGGAATCCATCGGCAATACATGGAACGGGGCCGGTTTTGTGACCACACAGAAAGCTGCCCGCATGGCATACGCAGAGGCCGGGATTAAAAATCCCCGTGAAGAGTTGAGTATGTTCGATGTGCACGACTGCTTTTCCATCACCGAATTCGTCACCATGGAGGATCTCCATATCTCACCTGTCGGTGGCGCTTATGACGATGTGATGAGCGGATTTTACGACTTGGACGGCACTATTCCCTGCCAGATTGATGGGGGTCTGAAATGTTTCGGCCACCCCATCGGGGCATCCGGGTTGAGAATGATTTATGCTATGTATGAACAGTTATTGGACCGAGTACCGGACGAGAGAAAAGTGAAAAATGCGGATTTCGGTCTGACACACAACCTGGGTGGGGCCCCCCACCGCAACGTCGCCGCCATTTCCATCATCGGTAGAGGCTGAGATAGTCAACAACCGGTCCGCCCCTTCGAACAGGTGGACCGGCCTCCCGCCGGACTTTATTCAATCAAGGACCTGTTAATATATTGTTTCAAATAGAATGACCATTACAAAGAAGGTAGTCTTTAAAGCAGAATAAGGAACCTTCAATGCGACTTACGGATTCTTTTTTCCAATGTTTTGGTCACAAGATCCAGAACCACGCTGAATAACGGGTTTCCATAGAGATTAAGGATAACACCAATGCACAGTCGGCCTACTTCACATCGTCAAAATGTGTAGATTATTGAATTTATGGATTCTGGCAAGTCCATGTTACTTCCCATTTGGGGCGGGACCACCCGTTGGGTCGCTGAGTAAATACAATTGTTTTCAACAAGCAGAGGAATGATGAAAAAAACATTAGAAGATATCAGGGTTCTTGATTTTGGCAGGTTTGTGGCTTGTCCATATTGCGGTTCGTTGCTGGCAGATATGGGGGCAGAAGTGATTCGGGTTGAGCGTACAGGCGGGGAAGAGGATCGCACTATTGGACTGCTGGCCCCTGACGGGCAGAATCTTGCCTGGTCCAGCTATGCCCGCAACAAAAAAGGGATTTCATTAAACCTGATGAAAAAAGGTGAATCGCATCAAGTCCTGGCTGATCTGGTTAAGGCATCGGATGTTGTCATCCATAATTTCACACCCAAGGCTTCTGAGATGATGGGATTGTCCTATGATCAGTTGAAAAAGATTAAACCGGACATTATCCTGACCGCGATTTCCTGCTTCAGCAGCGAAGGCCCTTATCGCGACCTGCCTGGATTCGATTTCATTGCTCAGGCGATGTCCGGTGCGATGGCTCTTGGAGGATACCCTGACAAGCCCCCCCTGCGGTCCTTCATGTTACCTGTAGATCACAGTACGGCCCTGGCAGCAGCCTTTGCGACGGCCATGGCGATTCGCCACCATGACCAGACAGGCCAAGGAGAGAATGTCGATCTCTCTCTCTTAAGAACTGCCATCTCCATGGTAACTCCCCAGATTGCAGAAGCAGAAGTATTGGGAAAACTTCGACCCATAATCGGCAATCGAGCTGCATATGTTGGCCCCACGGACCTGTATGCATGCAAGGATGGACATGTATTTATCGCCACGATCATGAACGGCATTTGGAAGAGACTGGTCAAGGCGATCGGTCAGGAAGCGCTTTTGGATGACCCGGAGCTGCACAACGATCTGGCGCGGTATGACCTTCGAGACAGGATCGATCCGCTGCTGGCTGGATGGACCGCTGAAAGAACGGTGAGTACTGTACTTGAAGAGATGAAAAAGGCGCACATACCTTGCGGCCCGTACCTGGGTTTGGACGAGGTTGCCCATGATCCACACGTTAAGGAAACCGGGATGGTTGAATATATGGACATGGAGAAACCTGGGATGGACAGAATTCCGGTCAGTAACACACCCTTTAAAATGCTGAATAATCCACCACAAATTGACTCCCGAGCACCCAGTCCGGGGGAACACAACAATGATGTCTACGGCACGCTTCTAGGCTACAGTGAAGCTCGGATTTCTAAATTAAGTTCAGACGGATTCATCTAGTCGCTCTCAACCCACTTTTCAACCCCGGAAAACCCCTGTTCAGGTCTGTGTAGGTTGTGTGGATGTTATTGACACCGTTGATGGAATGCGCATCTTCCCTGCTGTTTTTAACCTCTGTGACGCTCATAACTACACAGATCTCAGTTTTCAGCGCCTGCCGTATGTAGTATATCTCAAATTCCCGGGTCTCATTCGCAGCCTCCTCGTCTGGTCTAAATATTATTTTCCTTGTTAAGTCGGGGTGTAAAAGGCTTTACGGTGGATTTTGAGGTGAAATCTCATCTGCTTTTCTCAAACAACTGATTTGTAGTAGTATTTGAATAATTTCACCAAGTCCGGATGCTATTAAATCGTTTTTTCAAATTGAAAAAATCCTTTTCGTCAATCCAGTGACAACTCCCCCCGCAAACCCCTGTAAACATTGAAGGGGAACATCCTCCACCATTTTACCCCCAAATACCTTCTGTCCCTTATGCGAGAAAAGAACCAGCCAATAAATTGATAATATTTCATTATTAAATCACCAACCCATTGTGCGTTAGACCGGTTATATATTATTTGTTGGTCATTTTGGAGCCAATTTTATTGATTTCAGATCCAAAATTGACCGTAATGAAAAAGCAAACAGAAATGATTGCTTATGCTGTATCCATGGTCTTGAAAGCAGCACTATTAACTGCAACCTGGGCGGGAAAAGCGCGTAAACGAGAAGGACAAAGAACTTCTTTTCTTACAAGACCGTATGTTCCAGTTAAGAGCGAGATACTGTAAATTGAGTAGTGCCCCCGTAGGGCAATCGCATCAAATTTTATGCCCCGGCCAGCACCTTGAGCAGATAGTCGTTATCCCACCCGGCTCTTAAACGTTTGCCTTTTATCCCTCGTTTGTCACTTCGTTCTTTTCTCAGAAGATTT
>Ga0233430_1002932_pt1 | contig 18268 bp, 16 predicted proteins | sample SI_118_April2016_2_FD_179883 | JGI IMG/M metagenome (GOLD analysis project Ga0233430, IMG submission 179883) | Seawater microbial communities from Saanich Inlet, British Columbia, Canada - SI_118_April2016_150_MG | ecosystem: Environmental > Aquatic > Marine > Inlet | place: Canada: British... | reverse complement strand
TGATATGGGTCCCAGAGAATCCATTAGGATTTCCAAGATATCCAATTTGGCTGATTTGTTGAAATCTATTAATTCCCAACGAATACTCGCCTGCAAGTGATTCTGCAAGCCAATTATCCAATGTAGAGGATCTATCTGGAATATAGTGTAAGTGGTTATTCCAATGTGTCTGCATGTTTTCTGGTAATGTAGCAATAATTTCGTCGAATGCAGTTTTTATGACCTGAATATCTGCAGGAGCAGTCAGACGGTCAGAGATGAAAAAATAATGTGTATTCAGGGGCGAGTTTTCAAGAAATTGGGCCTTTGTATTAGATACCCAAAGGGCAGCTGATCCACTAACACTGCTAGAATAGTGAACGAAGATATAACTATCCATTCCATTCCATTCAGATTCAAAATCCCATCCGGATGGCTGTGGATACAGAATCATATTTACCATAATTACAATATCTAGTACATCAATATTCGCATCGTTATTCACATCTGCAGAATCACCCTGTTCATCGCTCAGCTCAATATTACCGGTTATTGCATTGACAAGAATAATGATGTCCTGCACATTCAAGATTTCGTCATCATTGAGATCCCCTAATACTGAAGCATTCAAATCATTAACAGTAAATGGACCGGCAATGTCATAATAGCCGGTACCATAAGGACCATCTGAGAAGTCCTGAGACATTAAAAAACACAGAGATATCAGAAGAAAGAAAATAAATGGTGATCTATTCTTCATCACCCCTCCTTTTCAAAAGTTGTAAATTAAATGAATAGAAAGCTGTTTATTGCAAGCAGTTGAAGCAAGGAATAAATAGAAAGACTATTTTGCTAAAGCCTCTCTTTTTTTGTCTAACTCTTCGGCGAGATGTTCAAGATTTTCATGACCTAAAAGAGTATGAATATCTTCCTTTATCAGTTTCCATCGATCGTGTAAGGGACATGGGACATCATCAGAGCATACATCCAGACCAATTACGCACATCTCAAATTCTGGCGGGGGTCCGTCTATAGCATAAATAATATCAATTACTCTTATATCCCTGGAAGGTTTATTTAAGCGAATACCACCGTTCCTTCCCCTGGTTGATTTCACCAGGTGATGTTTGGCAAGGGATTGAACGAGTTTCGCAAGGAAATGCCTTGGGATATCGTAGTCTTCAGCAATTTTACTAACCATTATGTTTTTATTATCTTGATGATCAGCAAGATAAATCATTGCCTGTATAGCATATTCAGCAGATTTGGAATAAATCAATTCTTCTCCATTTCGTTAATAATCAATAATTGGATAAATAAGTCAATTATAATTATAATAATTTACTCACAGATTACAGAATAAAGTGAGTATAAAAATATAAATTGTTGTATTTGTGCTATTTTTTAAAGGTGTGTATTGTCAGGTTTTGGAGTTTCCTCTCAATAAATGAATAATAATAAAGGCTGCTCTTTGATTATTAATCAATCTCAAAAGCCACAAATCTGGAATTACCATCACGTTTAATCAAAAACAATATTGGATCACCATTAGAATAGCCTGCCAGAACTTGATTATAATCTTTTAAAGACATAACCTTATTTCTGTCTATTTTAACGATGATATCTCCAATTCTGATACCTGCATTGTAAGCATTTGAACTAGTTTTTATATCAGATACAGTAATACCATTACTATCATCAGCCCCCCATAATGACTCTGAGCTATTATTTTCAACCTTTAGTCCAATTTTATCATATTCATCATTGTCATATATTCCAAGTCTGAGATTTTCTTCATCTGGCCTTGTACCAAGTTTAACTTTGATTATCTCGGTGTTTTCATCTCTGATCAAAGTAATATCTATACTATCATGTGGTCTGGCATGAGCAACCATATTTTTTAAATTACTTGCGTCCTTTACCTTCACACCATCAATTTCGATGACAATGTCCTGATTTTCAATACCATAATTATCTGCAGGGCCATCATCAAGTACCTGGGAAATTATCGCACCATGGCGTATATCAAGATCCAATGCCCTGGCGATATTTTCATCAATATCCTGAATAGTAACACCAAGCCATCCACGACTGACAAAGCCGTCATTAATGATATCATCCATTACACGTTTAACCTGATTAATAGGGATAGCAAATCCCACCCCGGCATTCATTCGAGAATAACCATCAGTAGCAATGGCTGTGTTAATTCCTATCAGCTCACCATCAAGATTGAATAGCGCTCCGCCTGAATTTCCAGGATTAATTGCCGCATCATGCTGGATAAAATTTTCAAAATTTTGACGGGAAACTACATCACTTCGTCCAACAGCGCTGACAATTCCTGCCGTGACAGTGTGATTGAGTTCCAGGCCAAACGGGCTTCCAATTGCCATTACCCATTCCCCCACACTCAATTTGTCTGAGTCACCCAAAACAACATCATCAAGATTAGAATAATCAATTTTAAGAATTGCAATATCTGATAAGGGATCTGCTCCAATAACTTCAGCCTTTAACTCATGTTTATCCATAAGATAAATTGTAATATCTTCTGCATCACTAATGACGTGATTATTAGTAACTAAATATCCATTCTTTGCGTCAATTATAACACCGGAGCCAAGACCCTGACTTTTGGGAAAGTTTGGATGATTTTTGTCAAAATTGGGACCAAAAAAATAATTTTGAGAGGAACTAGCAGTTTTTTCTGAGACAATCGATACAATTGCCGGATTTGCTATTGTTGCAACATTTATAAATGCTTCACTGAACTCCTTTTTACTGGGTAAAGCCCACACGCTATTTATTATCAAAAAGAAGAATAACTTTTTATACATTTCATTTCCTTTATAATTTTATTTTAGAGCCGCGTTTTATGCAGAAATTGTTGACTTGTTCCACTAGATTATCTGCAGTGTAAGATATTTTCTTAGATTAATTTCAATCATGATGCCTGGCTAGATAAACGGGTAATGCAATCAAATATTTATTAATAAATCAAAAGAATGAAGCTATATGAATAATGCTAATTTAAAGCAATGGATGCTTTTAATTGCACCCGCAATTAGTCTCTTATTTCTATTAATAGAAATAAAACCTGGTGACCCAATAGTTACAAGAACTGCCGCCGTCGCCATTTTAATGGCTCTGTGGTGGGTAACGGAAGCAGTTCCTCTAGCAGTCACGGCATTACTTCCTATAATTCTGTTTCCTGTATTGGGAATTATGAATGGAAAAGATGTTGCACCGATTTATTTTAATCATATTATCTTTTTATTTATTGGTGGATTTCTAATTGCACTCGCTATGGAAAAATGGGATCTGCATAAAAGAATCGCTCTGGTAATTATGTTAAAGTTCAAGATGAATGCTCAAAGTATATTATTGGGATTCATGATAACCACTGCATTTCTTTCAATGTGGATATCAAATACTGCAACTACAATGATGATGGTTCCCATTGCAATGGCAGTGTTGTCACAGTTGGAACAAAATTTTGATAAATCAAAGGTAATGAAATATTCAATAGCATTATTCCTTGGAATTGCATACAGTGCATCGATTGGAGGAATTGCCACCATTGTGGGTACACCCCCGAATTTATCATTTACCAGAATATTCGCTATCTTATTTCCTGAAAGCCCTGAAATTACGTTTGCTAATTGGTTCTTTTTTGCATTTCCTATTTCTGTAATATTTTTGGTCGTTGTCTGGGGCTTACTGACGAAATTGTTTTTTCGAAGAGCAATGAAACTAAAGATTGATGGTGACATTTTTAAGAATCAGTATAACAAACTTGGTCCAATATCTTTTGAGGAAAAAGTTGTTCTAATTGATTTTCTGATTTTAATATTTCTGTGGTTATTTCGTAAAGAAATTCCAATTGGGAATTTTACGATCCCAGGATGGTCAAATTTATTTGAATATTCTAATTATTTAAACGATGGAACAGTTGGTATAACTATGGCAGTAATATTATTTATGATACCATCGAAGAATGGAAAAAATAGTAGAATTCTTGAATGGAAAACTGCTTCAAAGCTTCCGTGGAATATTGTGTTGCTATTTGGTGGTGGATTTGCATTGGCCAGTGGATTCAAAGAATCAGGCCTTACTATCTGGCTGGGATCACAACTCGGCGGAATTGAATCGATTCATCCCGTAATTATTGTTATAGTAATATGTACTTTTATTACATTTTTAACTGAATTAACATCCAATACTGCAACAGCTGAAATGCTGCTGCCCATTTTAGGTGGTCTGGCTATTGCAATCCATATGAATCCGTTATATCTCATGATTCCTGCGACCCTATCATGTTCATTTGCATTTATGCTTCCGGTAGCAACACCTCCAAATGCCATCATTTTTGGTACGGGAAAATTAAAAATCAGCGATATGAGTAAAGTGGGAATCTGGATCAACCTGATTGGTATAGGAATAATCACTGCTGCCGTAACATTGTTTGGGAAATATATATTTAATATTGATCTATCTCATTTACCAGATTGGGTAAAATAATCATAATAAAAGGCATATTGTAATGGATTCTATTTTAGTTACAGGAGTATCCACTGGGATTGGAAAAGCAACGGCGGAACATTTATGCTTATCAGGGTACTATGTATTCGGAAGTATTAGAAAGCCTTCCGATGCAAATAGGCTGGAAAAAAAATACCCACAGAACTTTACTCCTTTAGTTTTTGATGTCACCGATAGCAAATCGGTAAATCAGGGTTATGAAATTCTAAAAGGAAAATTGCAGGGAGATCTGATTAGTATTGTGAATAATGCTGGTATTGCATTGGCAGGACCACTTTTAATGTTGGAAAATGATGTATTTAGGAAGCAATTTGAGGTAAATGTAATTGGTGTGCTCACAGTTGTGAATACTTTTTTTCCTTTGTTAAGAGCCAGTAGAAAAAATGGAAAAATTACACGAATAATCAATATTAGTTCTGTCAGTGGAAAAAGAGCATTTCCTTTTGTTGGACCTTATACAGCATCCAAACATGCCTTGGAAGCTATTTCTGATGTGATGCGAAAAGAATTCTTACTTCAGGATATTGATGTGATTGTTGTTGAGCCCGGTCCAGTTGCAACGCCAATATGGAACAAGACTCCAGATCCAGAAAACAATATATTCATTGGATCAGAATATACGGAGTCATTGCAGAGGTTTTATAAAATTACCATGAAAAAAGGTAAAGAAGGGTTACCAGCGCATACTGTAGCAAAATTGATTAAAAAAGTGTTGGAAATAAAAAAACCTAAAACAAGATATGTTATAATGAAAAATAGTTTTACCAATTTTATTTTTCCCGGTTTACTCCCAGATCGATGGGTCGATAGACTTATGGGAAAAGCGTTAAAATTGATAAAATGAGTACTTAAATATGGCTGAGCTGCATCCTTTCTTTATCCATTATCCCATTGCGTTATATACAACTGCGTTAATTATTGAAATTATCAAGTTGAGGTTTAAAAGTATTCCTGAATATTTCAGTCTTATTTTAATTGTGTTAGGGGCTTTTTCAAGCTTATTTGCGAGTTTTTCCGGCGATCTGTCACTAAATGAGTCAAAAAATATACCGGGAATCTCTGATGATTTATCTCGTCATGAATTACTCGGAAATATACTGACCTGGATTGGTATTATTTCGGCTTTTACGATGGTATATTTGCATCTAAAAAAGGAACAAATCATTTGGCTAAAATGGATAATTCTAATTACTTTGTCAATTGGGATACTTGTCACGGGTTATTTCGGTGGACAACTTGTAGTTGATTACGGCGCTGGAACAAAACTCATAATGGACAAACAATATTGATCCCGGCATTACAATTTTTTAAGATTGTATCAGGATTATTAAAATTGACTGATAAAGTACCCAAAGGTGTCATTGAAAAATCATTGACATATCCCGGTTTGGAAGAGGGAAATGTCCCCGTAAAGGTGATCGAACCAAAAAGTGGGTGCGAAAAAATATTTATCATTTTTCCTGGAGCATCACCTTTTGCTGAAGAGCATCCTGAAACAACAAAAATGGCCTATTTGATTGCTGGCATGAAAATCAGGGTTTACTTGCCACGGATACCACTATTAAAAGACTTGATAATTTCTACGGATAATGCAGAATGGATGGTTCATTTTTATCAATGGGTCATTAATAAAGAAAAAACTCTCAAAGAGAATATATATATAATTGGCATGAGCTTTGGCGGTGCGCTACTATTGAAAGCAACTCTGAAAATGGGTCTGTTTACTACGCCGCCAGTTGCAATTATGACTTATGGCACTTTTTATAATTTCGACACTACATTTAATTTTCTAACAACTGGTGTTTACCATTTAGAAGAAACAAAAATGTACATTCAGCCTCATGATTGGGGAGCTATAGTAATATTAAATAACTATTTAAAGTATATTGATACTGATTATGACAAGACAAATATCTTAAAAAATATCTCATATCTGATAAATGATGAACCAGAAAATGCAGAAAGACATAGAAAAACTCTACCCAAATTCGATCAAAAATATTTAAGCGATCTAATTGAGAGTAAACATAATCATGACATAAAACATGCTATAGATTCTATTAAAATATCATGTAAGGAAGAGCTTTATTCATTATCTCCAAAATATTGGTATGAAAATATAATAGGAAAGGTATTTATATTGCATGGGCTGAATGATAATATGATCCCTTACACTGAATCCGTTCAGTTGTCAAAATCGATTGATAATAGTGAGATTCTTATTTCCAAGCTGTATGGTCATAATTCTCAGGATGAAAATTTTTCTGGAATAACAAAAATAAAGGAGGCAGTTAAATTAGTCACATTTTTATCGAGGTTTATAGGATATGATGCAAGTTCGGACATTCCAGGGCGGTTATGACAATAACTTGAGCTATCTGATTTGGTGTGATCAAACGCGAGTGGCTGCTTTGATAGATGCCTCTGTGGAGGTGAATCCAATTTGGGATGTGATATTGGAAGAAGAATTATTATTAGATAAAATTCTTATTACCCATTCACATAGAGATCATATCAGTTTTTTGAATGATATTCTCGATTTCAAACCATTAGCAAAATTATACGGCTATCACGATTTGGCATATCAGTTAAAAATTGAACAATTCCATGGTGTGCATGACTATGATGTCATCTCAATTGGTAAACATCTTTTGACAGTTTTACACACTCCTGGACATCTTTCAGATTGTCTCTGTTTCTGGCATCCGAATTTGAAAATGATTTTTACCGGCGATACGATGTTTGTGGGAAGAACAGGAAGAACGATTGATCCTGATAGCAATATCTTTCATTTGTATAATAGTATTTATAAAAAACTTTTAACTCTAAATCCATCTACGATAGTATATCCTGGACATCATTATGGGTTTCAGAAGTCAATTTCAATTGTTGAAAATATACGTTTATCAAATTTTTTTAATTGTAATTCATTTGAAGAATTCAAGATTGTTATGGCAAAATTTGAGCATGGCAGGGGAAAATAGGGGTAACCCGATAAAAAGGAAAATATCATTTATTATTTCGGTATTTTGATCTCTTAATAATTTTAATAATACTTGACTTTATAGAGGGGAAAGGCATAGAATTAGGTATAAAGCATTTGCTTAACTTTCAATATTTAACTACAAGGAGAACCAATTTATGGCTGAAAAAGTAAAAACTGTCAGCGTGAAGAAAGACAAAGGATATTTGTATTACCTGGGGAAAGATGGCAACGTTTGGCGCTCAAGGATGGCTAGCGGTAAAGAAAAAGGCGGTAGTGCTGAAAAAGTTGCAGATGCCGGCGTTACCCGTGAATCTGGATATCTATATTTTATTGATAAAGAAGGTGATGTATCACGTTCAGCGATGGCAAGAGGCCGGAAAAAATAAAATATTGACCGACTTTAAATAAAAATGCCTCCAAAAATTGGGGGCATTTTTTTTAATAGACAAAATTTCCAATATAAAAATAATTATTATTTAAATAAATGCTGGTTTGAAATGGCTTTTCATTGAAAATATTACGTAATTATTCTCACCAAAAAACTCTGGTATTTTTAATAAAACTCCTAATAGTTAATTTTTTAATTAAATGGGATTCTACTAAATATAGAAAAATGAAATCAATTATTATCCTTATTTATTTGACAATTTTGAGTGCGAATAATGTCGAGCAGATAAAAATAAATGGTAATATTAAAACACATAAATCTATAATAATTAGAGAACTCAAACATCCTCTAAACTCCCCTTTTATTGAATCCATAGCCTTAGAAGATAGAAATAGAATTTATAATCTTGGATTATTTTCAACAGTTAAAATATATGAAGATGAATCTGACTACGTCATCGATTTGGTAGAAGGTCCAAATTATTACCCATTTCCTATAATAGAATATGATGAGGCAAAAGGTAAAAATGGCTGGTCATATGGCGGCGGCATTATGTATCTAAATTTTAGAGGTCGAAATGAGAAGCAATTTGGTGGTCTCACAATGGGAAATGTAAACAATTATTTTTTTGGATACAGTAATCCCTGGTTAAAAGGTGATCATGTCTCTCTCGCTTTCAATGTGTGGAATTCAACTAATATTCATGCAGTCTATGAATATGAATCAAATTATAAGCATGTTTCCACATCAAGTGGATTTCGTCATGAGAATTATTACAGATTTTTATTTACTTTTGGATATGAGCAGCGAATACTGGACTGGAGTAATCTTAATTCAGATTTAGACAATACAATTCCAACTGATTCAAGATATGAATATTACTTTGGAAATACCAATGTAGAATATGATTCACGTGATGTAATTCTGGATCCTGAAAAGGGGATACATACTGGGATTAACTATTCGTACCACAAGGCAACAAATTCTGTTTCGGATTATTCCAATTTGAAATTATGGTGCGGAATATGGATAAAGTTATTTAAAAATTCGTGGAACCCAGTATTGTCTTTATTCACAACATCAGAATTACAATTTTCTGATAATCTGCCTATTTTCAAATTTAAATACCTTGGTGGGGAGGATTATGTAAAGGGGTATTCACCAGTTCCCAATAGTAATTCCACAAAAATACAACCATATCTGGAAAATAAAAATATCATCTATAACAATATTTCTATTCAACAAACTTTATTTCCAAAGGTAGATACTGGCGGGTTAGAACTGGGCATAGACTGGCATGTATTTTATAACTTTGGAATTGGTTTTGAACAATTGGAGGATATGAAAGTTGAAAAACTTATACACGGTTATGGCGCTGGGTTTGTTTTTTATATTTCAGGATTTGGTTCAATGACAATAGATTTTGGATTCAATCCATATGAGCCAGACACACATATTCACTTGTCAGATTCTAACTAATCAGAATTTTTTGAACGATGAAATATTCTCGCTTTTTCAAAACGATTTTCAGTTCCTTTAATAATCCTCTGAATATTACTCCTATGTGCATAAATTATAAATGCTGCAAGTATGGTGGTTGAAAATAAAAAATATTGATTATTTACATCAAAAATAAAACTAAAAATTGGAATAGAAACTGCGGCAATCATAGTTCCTAACCCCACGTATCCTGTCAGTAACAAAATTATAAGCCAAACGGCAATTGCAATTAACATTATCAGCGGGGCTATGGCAAAAATCATCCCTATTGCAGCACCAGCTCCTTTTCCGCCTTTAAAGTGATAATATAATGGGTAGACATGGCCAATAACAGCAGCCATCCCACAAAATACAATCAATAAATCAACAGGCAATATCATTTCTGCAGACATAAATGGAAGTACTAAATGTGGAACATAAAACGTTGACACGAATCCTTTGCCAATATCAATAATGAACACGGCAATGGCAAACTTAATTCCTTGCGTTCGAAAGGCGTTAGTACCACCGGCATTTCCACTCCCCATGGTACGAATATCGACGCCCTTAAATTTACCAATGACCATGCTTCCGCTGATTGAGCCAAGTAAATATGAAATAATAATTTTTAAAGCTACTGATATCATAATTTGATTAATTATATAATTAAATGAGATTAACTATCATATTATTGCTCCATAAATGCAACAGCAATTGACCCAGGTCCCCCATGTACGCCGAGAGCTAGTCCCAAATCTATTAAGTGAATTGAGTGGATAGATTTAAGTTTTTCTTCCATTATGGACAAGGCATTGTTTCCCCTGATTTTTGAATTTGCATGTCCGATTAATATTCTATAAGATTTGTCGGGGTCCATTTTTTTAATGACAAAAGAAGTTAGTTTGTTAACAATATGCTTTTTCCCAATAGTATAAGCAGCAGTTTTAATATTCCCCGTACTTTCAATGGTAAGTATGGGTGTTATGTTAAAGATATCTGCTATTTTCTTTTTTGACGATTTTACTCTACCGCCTCTAACTGCGTATGCAAGATCGGGAATTATTGCATAAAGTTCAGTTTTCTCTTTACTTTCGTCGATTATTTTTAAAATTTCTCCATGAGATTTCCCATTTTGTGCTGCTTCGGCAGCAACTGATACAATCAAACCTTGAGCTAGAGAGGCTGTTTTAGAGTCAATTACCGATATATTAGTATCAGGTAATCGTTTGGCTGCATTTACTGCAGATTGCCAGGTACCACTCAGGGCATGAGGGAGATGAATAGAAATTATTGAATTATAATGTGTTGAGATATACTGATATTGTCGCCTAATATCTCCTGGTGTTGGCTGTGAAGTCTGAGGATGATGAGAAGAGGTGGTTAGTTTCTCATAAAATTCGATTGGGTTCAATGAAATTTTATCAATGAATCCTACATTACCAAAATTATATCTTAATGGCACCATATGGATATCTAGATCAGAGATATCAAGAAAGTCTGCTCCAGAATCAGTAAGTATTGCCACATTCGTTGATTCCTTGTGTGAGATTTTCTGCTGCATTTCCATGTCATCCGCTTTTTGGTTTATAACCTTACCAAATTCTTCACAGGTTTTAAATACTTCTGCCGGATTATTTACATGGATATGAATCTTGGCTTTTTGTTTTGAACCGGCAAATACCAGGCTGTTACCCAAATGCATTAGTCTTTTTCTGAGATTTTTTCGGTCAATATCATCCCCAACAACCATGCATTCTGTACAAAATCTATATTCCAAATCTACTTCTTCGCCAGCGCTTTGAATTTTTACGCTTGGGTAAGAAGAAAAGGAAATTTCATCAAATTTCTTAATTGAGCCAGAAGATATATAATCTAAAATTCCTTCAAGAAGATCGACAAATCCCTGTGCCCCAGCATCTACAACGCCCGCCTTTCGAAGTACCTCAAGCTGATTCATTGTATTTGCAAGGGATTCTTCAGCTTTCTCCAGTCCCTTTTCAAGGAGAGATGCAAAATCAGTGTGACCAAGGTTAATCAATTTTATTAAATGCTGTGAGAAATCAGTCAGAACAGATAAGATTGTTCCTTCTTTTGGTTCGGAAAGTGCCTCCCGTGCATATTTTGCCCCATAGATAATAGCGTTGGAAAAGGCGATGGTGTCCATTTTTTTTATTTCGGCGGCACCATCGCTGAGGCCTTGGAAAAATTGTGCAAGAATGACTCCTGAATTACCTCTTGCTCCATCTAAAGCGCTATCAGCAACAGTCGTGAGCATCTGATTTACATCAGAGTGTATTTGCTCCCGCGTGCCATCCAAAATTGCAGTAAGAGTGAACGCCATGTTGGTTCCAGTATCACCATCTGGGACTGGAAAAACATTTATTTTATTTAGATATTCTTGACGTGAAACTACTTTATATATGCCAGCAACGAGTGCGCGGTGAAGTCTTATACCGTCAAGATAATTAATTTTATCTGTAATCTGGTTCATAACCCCCCTATAGATGGCAAATTTTACAGCTTTTTATCTAAATTATTCAATTACTAGTTTCTCAATCACCGCTCATCAAATATCAATTTTATCAATATTAAAATAAAAAGTATTTATTTAATGAATTGATGGAACAATTTGATTCTATGGTGGTTCGTGAGTCGAAGCGTAAATAAAAACAACCTTCCTTCTCCTTTGTTGTGGTTAAAACCAGAAGAGGCTCTCTCCCCGAGAGCCTCTTCTGGTTTATAGATTACACATCTTCAATTAATAAAATAATCAAAGATTTCAACAGAGATAATTATTAATAATTATCAGAAAAATGTCTTAGCAAGTGAATGGATTTCAACCCATCAAACCACCTCTGAAATTGTAAAGCAAAATGATCTGATGTGGGAGCTGATTTATTGATTCCATCCCACACGGTTTCAATCTGAAGTGATTGGATAAATTCTGGAAACTCTTCATGGATTTTATTACATCCTATCATCAAATCATCAATATCCGATTGAAAATATTCTGTGGCTACTTGGATCCAATTCCGTAATATCCGAAATGCAATCTCTGAATATTCAAGTGATCGAATTTCAAAACCATTAACGACTTGGGACATTCTAAATCCTGTACCAAGATGAACCCTTTGCTCCGCTCTTGGCGACGGGTGCACAAGCATTTCCCTATTCCAAGAAACGCCTCTATATTTTGCAATTTCCTGCAAGAAATAAAAATCCTCAGTGGCTTTTCTTTTTGGCATTCCACTTACAGATACATAAGCAATGGGCGTGCAAATCATTGCCGAACCAATAGCTGGATATCCATATATAGAACCAGCTTGCCGCATTTTATCCGCAGTAGTTATTAGTATATTTTCATAATTTCGAATTGCTTTTTCAATTCGTGGTATATTTGATTTTTGATGTTTAAATCCTACAACAGATGCTGCCCACTTATACTGGTGATAATCTTCAATAATATTTGAAAAATAATTTGGTGATAAATAACAGTCCCCATCTGTGTGAAAAAGCAAACCATTCTTACTAACTATTGATAATGACAGATCGGTGCCAATTTTACGTGCCATTCCAACCCCGATAAGTTTGTCGGATAGTTGATATCCTGGTGTGAAAGCATCTACATATGCCAGGTGAAAAGGAAAAGTCTCCTTGTCTAAATATAATCTCAAATTACAGTTATCCTGATAAATATCGACATCAGGATTCTCCCCATTATTAATCACAATTATTACCATGATATTTTCAAGATCTACGGATACTTGATTTGATATAGATAACAATAAATTTGGAATATTCTTTGATTCAGAAATAGCAGGGACAATCAAAATATAATCGAATTTTTTATCTGGGGTAGAATGGATCTTCCAGGGTCCCTTAATTCCTCTTTTTTTGAGGTAATCTGATATTTTATCACCCCGTATCACTTAGTCCAATTCTCAATTAATTTGAATGCCTGCTGTTGGTTGCCTTTAGGAATCCAGTGAATTTTTATTCCCTGTTTTTCCATATGTCGAAAAAAGGTCATTTGACGTTTTGAAAATTGATGGATAGCACTATTTAATTTCTGGATCATATTATTCATGTTAAGTTTTCCTTCAATCAATCTGGAAACAAATCGATACTCTAACCCAAAATACTCCAGCCTTTCATGCGTTATTCCTGAGCAGATCAGATCTTCAACTTCCTCAATTAATCCTTCATTGATTCTCTCGTGTAATCTTAGAGTGATGCGATTCCTTACTTCATTTCTTGGATAATCAATTCCGATAACTAAAGGGGTCTCTATTTTAATAGGGATTGATTTTTCCGGTACAGGTGACAAGGCTATCTCGATGGCACGTATTAATCGTTTTTTATGCAAAAAATCGCTGGTGTTATGATGTTTAGATTTTATGGATTTTAATTTTTCCTGGAGTTCTCCTATTGATAGAATATCCAGTTCTTTTCTTAATTCAAAATTGGGTTTCACAGGTGAAATATTGAAATGTCGTAAAATTGCTTCAATATACAATCCTGTTCCACCGCATAAAATGGGCTGTTTATGCTTCTTTTTTATATCCAGGTAGGAATTATAAAAGTCATTCTGAAAATGGAAAACACTATAATCATCTGCTGGATCAATTATGTCAATAAGATGATGGGGGATAGTTCCATCCGGATGTTGATATTCAATGAGGTCCTTTCCGGTGCCGATATTCAGTTTTCGGTAAACCTGTCTGGAGTCAGCTGAAATAATTTCACCGGATAAATTATTGGCAATTTCTACCGCCAGTCTTGTTTTACCACAAGCTGTCGGTCCCAATATAGTTAATAAATCAAAACGGAAAATATCTCCAGAATTCATAACTTAAATTTACTTAAAATTGAGTAGTAGGAATGGGCATTGAAAGAAATATTCGTTTGATGAATGAAATCATTTTATTCTAAAAATTCCCTAATAAATAAAAATGTATAATCGAATAATGGAGAAATAAATGTTATCAGCCTGGGTAGCAGTTATATTGTATTTTCTGATTACTATTGCAATAGGATGGTATTCATTCCGAAAACAGAAAACTCAAATAGATCACTGGACTGGTGGGCGAGAATTAGGTGTCATGGATGTAGGTTTATCCCTCTCAGCCGGGTTCATGTCTGTATCATGGTCATGTGTTTATGCGGTTCAATTATTCTACTGGTATGGAATCGGAGCATTCTGGATAATTACTTTCCCATGGCTCATATCCCTTGCTCTTATTTATCGTCTTTCGACAAAGTATAGAGGGCTGAAAGCCTTTAGCCAGCCTGAAATGGTGGGAGACAAATTTGGTTCTAAAAGCAGGAAGGTGGTCGCACTATCCCTCGCAATTGTATTTCTTGTATGGGGTGGTGCTGAAATTTATGTTGCGGCAAGTTTGCTTTCCGCCGAACTGAATATAAATACTAAAGCGGTGATGATTTTAATTACTGTAGTGATTGGAATATATCTCACCTTTGGCGGATTCAGGGCGGTTATTGCAACTGATAAGCTTCAATATGTTCTTGTTGCTGTTTATATTATTGTCGTCGCAATTCTTGCTATAAAAGGATTGAAAAAGACCCCTGGTTTTCTCCCTGATGCATTTATCACTTCTACAAAAACATCGGTAAGTTGGATCTCCATATTCTCGCCAGGTATTACAATCATTTTACTGACATTAATTGCATATTTACCAGGCTGGATTTATGAAGCTGACTTGTGGTTGAGGGTCCAGGCGGCTCGAGATGTCAGTACTGCCAGAAAAGGAGTATTTATTGGGGCCCTAAACGGACTGATATTTGTGGGGATAATTCCTATGTTTATCGGGGTCTCGGCATTAGAATTATATCCAGTAACAGATGGCGGTTATTCTCAGATAATAGGATTTGAAGGGGATGCTATTTTTTCTGCATTAATTCAGGATTATGCTCCTGCCTGGTTAAGAATGCTTCTTTCCGTTGGACTGGTGGCAGCAGCAATGAGCACCATTGATACATGCGTTAATGTGATGGGTTTGAGCATTGCTTATGATTATTTTCATGACAAAAAACAATCAACAAATGTCAGCTTTCAAAAGTTGATAACATCCTTATCAGTTTTCGCTGCCCTTTTATTTGCCATGTTCATAGATTCTCTATGGGATATATTTTACTTGTCTTCAGGGATTCTCTCTACTGCAGTTGCATTTCCTGTCGCTTCAGTATTTATCAAACGGGTTAATCCTAAAGGAATATTTTATTCTTCAGTTTTTGGATTGACAGGTACTATTATATTTTACTTTCTGGAGTCACGAGGATTGTTAAATTTCATTGAACCTGATTGGCTGATAAAGTCTTCAGTGGGATTTATACTTTGGGGATTTTTTAGTGCTGCGGTTGGTTATATGTTCGGAAAGTTGCAGTCACGCAGCCAAAATATTTCGCATAGCGAATAAGAAGGAATATCATTGTGGTAGAATCAATTATTTCAATCATTTCAATAGTAATTGGGTTTTTCTTAGGATGGCTAATAAAACTTAAAACAAGTCCCCCAAACCGGGATCACGAAATCGAATCATATCAAACCGAATTACAGGATCGTATTACATCTGAAACCCAAGCCATAACCCGTCTTGCCGAATTTGAAAAGCAATTGACTGAGTTCAAGGAAATACGATTACGTTTGGAGGAATCCCAAAAGGCTGAAACAGCTGCGAATACCCGGGTAGAAAATTCCATACAGCAGATAAAAGATGAAAGAGCCAGATTGGTTGAAATCAGGGCTGAAATGGAAAATTCCTTTAAATCACTTGCCAGTCAGGCAATAAAAAGTAATTCTGAAGAATTTCTCAAACTAGCAAATGAAAAGTTTAAGACATCCATGGAAAATGCTGAGATTAAATTTGATGAAAAGAAAAATCTCATTGATCAAAATCTTGGTGAAATGCATAAAACTTTGAAAGGACTCACAGATCAATCAATCACATTAAATACCCGGTTAGAAGAAACCAGTATTGAGACTGGAAAACTTAGGGAAACAGCCATAGGATTGAGAGAAGTATTATCATCATCGCAAAAAAGAGGTCAATGGGGTGAACGGATGGTGGAAGATATCCTTCAATATATTGGATTGATTGAAAATGTAAATTACTTAAAACAAACAGTTGTAGAATCCGGTGAAAGGCCAGATTACACATTCATGCTGCCAAAAGAGAAAAAACTAAATATGGATGTGAAATTTCCACTCACGCATTATGAAAATTTTCTATCAGCAGAGGATGATCATCACCAAAAAGTAGAAAAAGAACATTTTTTAAAGGATGTGAAGAAACATATTAAAGATGTGGCTGGGAGAAACTATATAAATCCTGAAGAAGGTACACTGGATTATGTCATGGTATTCATCCCAAATGAATCAATATATGGTTTCATCAATACCGAAGATCCTGAACTTGTTAATTTTTCCCTTGAAAAGAAGGTACTCCTTTGCTCACCACTTACCCTGTATGCAGTATTATCATTGATTCATCAGGCAACACAGAATTTTGCCATGGAAGAAAGAGCATCTGAAGTAATGAATCTGGTGAATGTATTCCGGAAACAATGGGGTATGTATGTTAAATCTCTTGAAAAATTAGGAAATAGCATTGAATCTTCAAAAAATACGTATGATAATCTCATGTCCACCAGGACAAGGCAATTAGAAAAACCCTTGAAAAAAATTGAAGAATTATCCCAGGGTTCACAGGAATCAATAATTGAGTAGTTATGGATAGAGAAAATCCGGAATTCACCACAGATAGATTAATCGCTAGAGAGCTTACTGAGTCAGATATCCCACAGATGTTTCATCTCCATTCAAATTATGAGGTGATGAAATATATACATGCTATTGAAAAAACAATTGATGAGACCAAATTAACATATGACAGGATGTTAAAGTATCATGACAAAAAGGAAGGGATGGGTCTGTGGTCTGTATTTTTAAAAGATACGGGTACATATATTGGATGGGTAATTTTGAAACCACTGGATAATACCTCGGACATTGAAATTGGCTATCGTTTCCTACCTGAATTTTGGGGAAACGGTTATGCAACAGAAATTTCCAGTCGGATATGCCGCTATGGTTTTCAAGTTTTAAACCTGGATAAAATAGTAGGTATAACTCATCCTGAGAATATATCTTCACAGAATGTTTTAAAAAAGCTCGGTTTAAACTTTATAAAAATATCAAGGTATTATGGAGTTGAAGTACATTTTTTTGAGATGGGAAATCCATATTTACCTAAACAATCTTTATAAGTGATATTGATATTACTATATTATCTTCCGAAAATAGAAGAAAGATTTTGTTAACTGAGACCAATATTATAATCATTGATCGCAAAATCTGGGAATGATAGGGCCAAACGATGTATGAGTTAAAATCAAAAGACAATCAAATGCCACAAAAAGCCATTTATGCTAAATATAAAAAAGCTGAACAATTAAAACCATATCAGGCAGAATTGATAAAGATGCAGAAGCATCTAGAAAAAACGAAAAAAAAAGTTATCGTTTTATTTGATGGACGCGATGCTTCCGGAAAGGGAGGGACGATCCGGAGGGTGACTAGATACATGAATGAAAAGCATTATCGGGTTGTTGCTCTGGGCAAACCTTCATATCATCAAAAGACTGAATTGCACATGAAAAGGTATATTGAACAATTCCCACATGCTGGAGAATTAGTTCTGTTCGATCGCAGCTGGTACAATCGTGCAATAGTTGAACCCATATTTAATTTCTGCTCTAAGGACCAATATAATAAATTTATTAAAAGTGTGAACACCTATGAAAGGAATTTCCTGAGTGATGGAAAAACGACATTAATAAAATTGTACTTTTCTGTTTCGAAGGATGAGCAG
>Ga0233430_1002931_pt1 | contig 18277 bp, 46 predicted proteins | sample SI_118_April2016_2_FD_179883 | JGI IMG/M metagenome (GOLD analysis project Ga0233430, IMG submission 179883) | Seawater microbial communities from Saanich Inlet, British Columbia, Canada - SI_118_April2016_150_MG | ecosystem: Environmental > Aquatic > Marine > Inlet | place: Canada: British... | reverse complement strand
TAAGTTCCTCTCGCGCGTATATAGGGTATGTGCGTACCATAGTTGGGTAGTTTACTTGTTTTATTCCAATATAACATAATTATAGGCAGTTCACAACTAAATTAAAATAATCGTAAAAAAACATGTTTCTTGTAACTTGTGATTATATCATATAATACTGTGTCTATTCCTGTGTATATTCCCATGTATATTGGCAGATACTAAAAAAGGTCTTGACTTTTGTGAAATAGTCTATTAGATTTAGCCTTTGAAATTTGATTAACATTTTATTCAGGAGCAAGAAATGATAGCAACAGCAACATTAAACAAGATTAAGAATCAAACCATTCGCGACATTGACATTGACATTATTAAAAAGTCAAATCAAATTGCTAATGACCTTGATTCATCAATTGTCTTTTCAAGTGCGCATAGAGTTTTTACATATGGCTTTCTTGCAATCAAGCGAATAAACGTAACCTACACAACAGAAACCAAAACCTTTACATTACCTACAAAGTTATTATTCAGCAAAACTAATCCTGAATTTCATTGCAGTGTAGATGTTATGGTTTCACTTGGTTGGATTAACTAACAAATTCGTAATCAGTCACAACACAATAAAGGAGAATGAAATGTTAAAATGTGAAACAAATAATAGTGACATTGGATTTGATATTCAACAAGAGGCACAACTTAAGCTACATATGCACAATGTTACAACTCAATTTGAACACGGTCAATGGTTTGTAACTTGCCTTGATTGTGGGTTATCGTGGAGTGTGAATGACGCGGAGAATAATTGGGGCTTTTATTACCAATTTGATTGTCTGTCAACAAATGATGATAAAATATGTGAGTAACACTATCGAAACCGGGCTTTTGTCCGGTCTATCGGAGTTAGTTACTTCGATACTGAAGAGATAAACTAAACAGTTCATTGACATAGTGCCGGAACATGAAAGCAGGTTCGGGACATTTGATATACCAAGTAGCTTAATAATTTAACGCAGAAAACTCCCCGTACGGTTACATAATTCAAGTCCAACACTTGACGGGAGTTCTAAATAATACATTCTATTCGGAGTTAACATGAGATTAAACTTTGGAAAGTACAAAGGTCAAACTGTTGAGAATATTGTCAATAAAGATATTGACTATTTGATATGGATACTTGAAAACATTCAAGCTAAAAAGTACAGTAAATTAATTGACTATATTGCAGAACTAATTTGTGATACAGAATATTATCAGATTTACTCTGAGAGCAAGAGATTAGACTTTTTAGCTAATTGTAACATTTACGGATAAACAATAAAGGGAGTTGGTAACATGAAACGAGTATATTTTTACAGCACAATAGAAGAACTTGAGCTTGCTGTTAAAACAAGAAACGAGTTGAGGTTCTGGTTGAATGGTTGCGTAGCAAAGATAAAAGAAATTGCCTTATCTGGTTACAAAATCAAGAACAATACGCAACTTGATAAAAAAACAATGGACAAATTAACTCCAATATTGAAGACTTGCTCAAGTTGGGGGGCTTGGATTACTGTTAGCGATTACAGTATTATTCTCAACATGAAAGTGAGCTGGGATCTGAATAATATTGCTCACTACATTGAAGAGCAAGTATATCTCAATACAGAACACTTACCGAGCTACGAAATGTTAGACCTTGACGACGTTGCGGAAGAGATTCGGATTTATAAGCTCAAGCGAGAGTATCTTGAACAGTTAGAAACCGAGCTATACAGAACACAAATAAAGCTCGCTTGTGCTATTAATAGTTAATAAGTGAATAAACCATTACAGCTTGGTACGGTTAGAAGTTATCACGTTCAACTTGTGAACCAAGCTCTAAACATTCAACATTTTTTACGGAGTACATTATGATGATTCCAGTCAATACCAACCAATCTCAATGTTGGTATAAAAGCGAAGATTTATCGGCACAAAAACTCACAGATAACGACGAGTTATATTGTGATATCCAAAGTCATTTTAACATTGAAATGAGAGTCAGAGATTTATTTGCGGATTATTGCATTGAACATAATATCGAAACCGATAATATGACATTGTTTGAAATGTACAATATCTGCTTAGATAATCTCAATAATATTGACAATTAATCTCAAACAGTCAATTTACATTTTAGGAGAAAGTTATGTTAGTTCTCAACGGAACAAAGTTAGCAGAAAACGAGAAAGAGTTTATTGATAGTCTTTTCTCAATAGGTGGTACGTGTTCAGGTTATATAAAGGTCAACAAGCGGTCAATATCTATCCTGAACCAACAGAAAGAGAAAGTTGGTGTAATTAATAGGCACGGGGTTTTATGTTGCGCTACGAAGCTAAAAGACGGCAAATGGTGGTATAATTTCGCAGACATTAAAATTATCGGAAGGTACGAGAGTCACATACAAGAGGTTAACGAGTGCGAAAGTGCTCTTGAGAAATATTGCGAACATATATTCAAGGAGGTAAAATGAAGAGAGCAAAGTTTCACAGAGTCACCATTGCAGATAGAAAAACAATGAGTGCAAGATTGTTTCGCAGAATAGCCGAATCAGTAGACAAGGTTTCTAATGGTAAAATTCGGGTATATGGTGACGAATCAGGAGAGCACGGGGTATTTATTGATAAGGTTGAGAGTGAATTTGCTTTCTTGGATACACGTAAACAGAGTAAGTGTTTCAAAAAGGCTGAAATTGAATTTTACGAGGTCTTTATTCATGGGGTTATTGAAGGATTTAACAACTTGAGAACATTTGATATTTAACCAAGTGTAGCTGATAACAAGGAATATTGAGAGGGTTTCAATATCGGATCGTTACCGACTATCAGCTCTAATTAGTCAACAGAAAAGAGAGGTTGTTATGTTAGTAACTAAAAACAGAAAACTTTACAACACAGAAACAAGAGAGTATGTGTATTGCAGGCAATGTTCTGAAGATATCAAGAGTAATGAACTTGCAGAAAGTCTTGACAGCAAGCAAGAGAGTTGTATCTGTGATGATTGTCTTATGAGTCAAGGTGGGTAATAATGTTTAAGACCCCACAAAATAATATTGTTTGGGTGGAGAGGTTTGATAGAGAAAACCCAGACTATCCGGGATCTATAGGTTGGTACGTGGAGAGTGAGATTGTCACTAAGTGGATTAGTGAGACAACTTTTGAATATGCTCAAACACTTGCTCCCCTTTATCCGACAAGCGAAATTAGTCGATTAACATTTTAATCCAGGAGAGGGACATGAAAACAAAAACAGATTTTACGATAGTGATAAACGTCACTGCAAAAGATTATTTCGGGAGCGAGAGAGCTACGTTATTAGCCTCAGCATTAACGAGGAGAGCGGAGGAGAACGTGTCTCACTTAGGAGCGGAGGTCAAGGTAACTCTTGGGAATCGGTTGCCATATGCTGATGATATAGCGTCATTAAAGAGATAACCTTTAGCCTGGTCGCACAGCTACGAGAGGAGAGCGAGATTCGGTTCTCAATCAGGCTCTACACAAACAGAAAGTAACATTAAACGGGAGAGGGAAATGAAAGAGCAAGTAAATTTCAGCGACTTTACAGACAGATTTCGCACAATGGATAGAGATAATCAGTTCAGTTATGAAGGTAAGAAAGCATTGTTTGATTATTTGGAAGAGTACGAGGACTCCTGCGGAGAGGAGATCGAGCTTGACGTAATAGCCTTATGTTGTGACTTTACAGAGTATGAAGACCTCGAAGAGTTTCACGGGGTTTATGAAGAGAGCGAGTATCCTGACCTTGATACAATTAGAGACAATACGACCCTCATTGAGATAGAGGGGAGTGACGGTTTCATAATTCAAGACTTTTAACAATAACCCACGCATTGGGCTCCTGTTGTCGGGAGCTTAACTAAGTAAAGGAGCGGAGTATGAAAGTGAGAACATTAGTTTGCAAGGATGGAGTTGTCGGGCTTAATGGCTACCAATATTTATTGGATAGCGAGAATAATGAAATGGAGTTCCAAACACAAAGTGAGGCAGTTGAATTTTTAACCAATAATGGATGTTCTAAAGATTGGGTAAGTGAAAATGTTGAGTTTGAGAACTAACTAACCCTTGCATTTTGGAGATTCTGGAGTTACATTATGAGATACGGTTTGATCACCGTGTTTCATGTAGAGCAAGGCAGAGGCTTCCTCTAAGTGCTGTCTGCCTTCTCTACACAAATCTTAGAGGATTTACCAAATGCACATTAACACCGCCATTACATGGCTCAAAGTGTCTTCAGTTGAGAAGACCACACTTTTTATTCTTGGTTCACTGCACAAAGCTGGGCGAGAGATATGGTTATCTAAAAAGTGGCTTTCGGATAGAGTAGGTTGCTCTCGTCAATGGATTTACAACGTTCTTGAATCATTAGACGAGAAAGAGTTTATAATTTGTTCTGAGTATAGTGACGGCAAATTTAATATTGAAGTTAACGAAGATTTTATTATACAAGAGGGAGCGGAGGTGTTTGGAGAACACTCCAGAATAAGAAAGAGAGGTGTTCGGCTATCAAAGAAACCGTAAACTGAGTTGACATAGGTGTAAACTGACTTTACGGAGGTGTCAACTGAGTTTACACGAGTGTAAAGTGATATTTTTTATCTTCAGTCTATGCCTTGTATTATTACTCAGAGAACGAAAGTAAAGAACAAAAGAGAAGAACGAAAGAGAAGAACAAAAACCCCTTTTGGTAAGGGGTCAGTGTTTTTTCTCAATCTTATAAGCTTAAAAGCTAAAAGGAGGGAGTATGAGAAAGGATCTCACAAAACTGCCAAAGTGGGCGCAGAGAATTATCCGTGACTTGAAACGTGAAGCCATAGAGGCAAACACCAAGCTCAACCGGATCGAGAGCGCCCACACTGTACTCATGGGGAGAGAGTGGTTGACAGTGAACCATGATCAGGCTTTCGAGAATACATGGACAAAATCAATGAGGCTGTACACATTTCACCTTGACCATGCACAGCCTGTTTGCTCTATCGGCAAGGGTGATATTCTGCTTATTGGCAGGGCTAAAAACTAACAGCGGAGGCAACATGCGATACGTTATCGTAGCGGGAACACAGGAGGAGGTTGAGGAGAGAGTCACTGCTCGACTCAAGAGGGGTTGGGAGGTGAGTGGGAGTCTCAGAATGTTGACAGTTCCGGATTATAGATCGACTCTTGATATGCTGTGGTACGCACAGGCAATGATAAGCTACAAAGAGGAACGACCAAATAGAGAGGGAGAGTGAAAATGTTCTATTATGCACCATTGACGGACAAGTATATTAATATAAATCAGATTTGCACATTCGAGACGAGAGGGGAAATGACGGCTTTCTTGAGAATGTCAAACGGTGACACTATCAAGATTATCTCACCCTCAGAGATAAAGGCGATTTACAACCTTATTAGCCCACGAGGGGAGGATGAGTCGCCTAAACCCGCAAAGATCGCGTAGGGGTGTCTTAACGCGACGCTCAGGGACACTTTTTAACAAACGCAGGACATAAACATTGGAGGGAGTTGTGAGTAAGGAAACATATCAGGAGTATTCATTTGCCGAAGAATTTATGAGGGATACGAGAAATATGCTCCACGAAATTTACGAGCTTCGGGAAGAGGTCGAGGAGTTGCGAGAATACAAAAAGAGATACACAGCGTTATTAGATAGTTCAATTAGTCACGGTCAGAAAATGTTGGGACAAGTTGTTACATTAGCGATGAAGGCTGATTTATCTAAACTAAAGGCAGAGGATTTCCCTGCATAACGCAGTATGCCTCAGCCATCGCAAGGTGGAGAGTACAAAGTTGGCTCGTTACCAATCTGAGGCTCTAATCGGAAACATTAACAAGGAGGATAGGATGTTAGGAGAAATAAGATCAAAGCCCTTGTATCCATTCAAGGAACCAACACGGGAAGAGAACATCGAAAGTTGCAAGGAAGAACTGGTTGAGTATCTGAGGGAGAGCAGGGGGCTTACTGGTGGTATTGCAAATGACATTAGTGAGCTTGCCACATTCACTGATATGTGTTATTGGGTGGACGAGATGGACAAAGTTATGGAACTTTTAGTCAACCTTGCCGAATCGTTACAGGAGAAATAATAGTGAATCGGTACAGTTACATCAAAAAAGAAAGTTTAACTCCCACAGGAAACATTAACGAATGGGTAGACGAAACCACAACTTTTTTCCGATGGCGAATGATTGACGGCTCGCCACTTTGGGAATGGAAAATGACAATGTTTAGAGAACCTTTTAACACATGGAAACCCATGCCAGGAAACATGGTAGCTCACTTTGAAAATTTAATATTACCGGAGAAATAATGAAACGAGAGGAAATACAGGAACTACGGGATCTGATCATGGAGAGACGTGACCTTGACGGATTTGAGGCGTGTGGAGTGATCGGTAAATCCGTCAACAAAGAGGCACGCACTGTGTACGGGTGGATGTACAAGGCTCCGTTGCCACTTCGGAAGACTCAACGGAAATTGGAACGAATGTTGACCAAAGAGAGGAGGTTGGCAAATGCCACTATCTAAAAATGACATTCGGCAACGGATGCAGAATGCAGAGGATTGGATGGAGGTTTACGCTAATCGCTCGGCAGATCCTAACACAGTAGGCGAGGACATTCAACGGAATTTGGATCTCTGGACGACACACGAAAAGAGGTATAATCGCCTCTATGACGAGGTTGAGTACGGTATTAAATCAGGGGGGGATAGCCATGAGTAGAACTCAAGGCATGTGGAATCGTGTGCTGAATGTCGCATTGGTTATGGCGATAACGGCAGTGGCTGTAATATATTTAATCGGGAGTGTAAAATGACTGACCATAATTGGAAAACAGAGTCCCCCAAATTCAAGATGCTGAAGATGCGACATGACATTGACAATATCGCTTTCATGTTAAAGGAGCATTGCGAGTCTCACCCTGAATCGGTGACGGTGAAGGGGCTTGGGGATTCTCCCCTTACCCTGGATCAGTGCGATGTGGGGATGGAGTTGGAGTGCATAAAATATCCTTCTATTCCTAATGCCATTATTGAGAATATTAGTGGTTCTTACATAGATACCCACTCTTTTCGCATTCCAAAATCCGGTTTAAAATCTTACCGCATCCACAAGCCAGCCCCTGCGGTGGTGCATTATTCAGATGAGCCGAGAGATGACAGAAACCATACTCTTTCAATTTGTCAGAGAATACTTGGACTCACTGAAGTATCAGGTGACTGGAGCCTCGTCACCTGTGCCGACTGCCTGAAGCACAAGCCGAATACTCTCACTCCAGAGATGTGCGTTGGACGGAAGATTCGGTGTGTGTCGCACGATAGTAAATGGCTAAAAGAGAGTTATAATGAGTTTAGAAAAGAATTCCCAATTGGGAGTGTTCGTATAGGTAAATCCCTTGATTCTGATGGCGATCTCAATATTGTTGATTGCAAGAAATTTTTTATACGACCACCAGATCTTATCCACTTCGAGCTTGTCCCCGAAGGGATGCCCAGTGTTCCGAAGTCGCCAGATATTGACAAAATAAAATTCCCAACAATGACGCTAATTGATCTGGCAACACAATATGGGATGAAACTCTGTACGCGGGAAGAGTGGGATAAACTGCAATCTGACCGGAAGGAGTTCGCGGAGAAATTAGAGGAGTTGATAACAATACTTGACATAGCCTCCCAGATTCCGTAAATTAAAGGGTCTGCATGACGTAGTGTTAAACCAAAAATACCCCATCTGATTAACTTTGGATGGGGTATTGTCGTTTTGGTCTACCACGTCCCCGCTGTAGTATTAGCCCAAGATGTTGCTAAAAATCCACCAGTTACATTACTTGTGCTTCCTGTATATCCAGCATATGTAGTAGCCCTTACCGAAACTGCATTATATTGGCTCATACTTCTCGCCCACCTATCACCTGTTACAAGACCATCCCTTACGATTCGGTAGTGATCGTGTCCGCAATTAGGACAAATAATTGTGTGACACCCATCAAGGTCATGTTCCAATGTAAACTGAACTACCTTTTCACAAGCATGACACCATAATTCTTGCACACCTTCTGCTGATAATGTATCCATTAGTTATTATCCCCTTCTGGTATCTCATTCAGTTTTGCAAATTCACCATAATGCTCTTTGGCAAACTTATTGTAGGCAAGAGCAGCGTCAACCTCTTTTTTGTGATATCCAAGAAAATAGCGGACTCCATTAATACTTGCATATGCCATCCATGTCCCGTCACGCTTAAATAAATGGACTCCCTTATGCTTTGAAGACGGAGGTTTCCCACTTCGGAGTAGTTGCTTCCTGCGATTCATGTGATTTTGGGATGATGTTACCGTTCTTAAATTTATCCGTCGATTGTCAAGCCCATCCCCGTTTATATGGTCAACATGGATTTTTGGATCTACCAACCCCAATATAAGTCTATGAAGATAAACTAATCTTCCACCCATCCACTTGCGGCAATAGTTGGTGTAAACTGATGGTTGAACCCGCCAACTTATGTCCCCATATTTTTTAAAGTCAGCGTCGTCAATAAGGGTGACAAGTTCAGAATTGTAAAGTTTAATTTCTTTCATTGTAAATCTCCAGTAAAAGGTTATGTCAGGAGAACTGGCAATCACTGGAGAGACCCCAGTTCTGCCTGACTCGAATCTGCGGAGCTACCGCACTTCTTAAGGTAAACATTTTTAACTCAACAAACAACACTTATTTAAACTTTTGCCCAGTAATCCACAAACCCCCTCTATGAACACAATCATCATAATGTTCGTTACGTGGTTCCCTATCAGTACCGAGTATCATGTCCAGTTTTTGACTACGCTGGATCTTGGTTGACCTGTACTTTGTGGGGTCGAGTTCAATTACTTTGATGTGATAAATATGGGCAAGAGCCATTATGTAGTCATTTGCCCGTTGGGTGAGTGATATTTTTTTTGCCCGTCCTGCCTTTGCATTTGGGGTTGAAGCCCACGATGCTTTATTAACAAGGCTCTCAGTCAACAAAACAACATCCTGAATATACTCATAATGACCAAACTCAACTAAGTCCCAAAACCAATCAACAAGAAATTCTGACCTCAACTTCCCATCGGGGTCAGCCTTTGAACTAATAACCTTGTTTTTAGCCTGTTTCCGCACATCTTCAGGTGACTCAACCTTCAATAGGCATTTATACGGATCTTGATGGATCGAAGTGTCGAATAGGGCAACCCCAAAATTCTTTATTACAATACTTGGATCTAATGAAATTATGATCATTTCTTCCTCTTCGTATATTTGTTAATCTTCCTGAATCTCGGCAACTCCAACGCGTAGAGGTCAGATAACCGTTGCACATCGTCCGGTTGGGTCAACGTGTACCGAGCCTGAATTGCCTTAACGAGTTGACGTTTGATTATTGTGCGAGTTGTCACTCCTGATCCTCATAATATTTATACATTGAAAATGAAAGACCACCCAAGAGGTAAGCCGACATTGCTATTAGATAAGTCTCTACTATTGGCAACTCCATCTGAATAACAATGGTGAGTACAGCAACATTAACAATAATTCCTGATAAGAATGCCGATATTGGGCTCTTCATTCTTCCCCCCTCACCGTATCCCGCAACCGGAATGACTTGTGCAGGATATTGGTCGCTGACTGTATCGCCTCTGGGGATACTCTCAGCTTTGATGGCTTATGATCAGCAATATCACCCACCTCGAACGCCAATATTTTATTTGTCCCTGTCATCCGTAACTGAATGTACTTTGGGGCAATAACAGAGACAACAGTTCCCTTCCGTCCATCTTTTACCTCTACAAAGTCATCCTTGTTGAAGTTCTTGAATTCCAAAATCATTTTACACTTTCCCCTTTATTTAAGAATTAACATTATCACTAATCCCGCAACACACACACACCACACCACCACTCTGACAATTTTCCACCGCTTCTGTTGTGCGAACCACTCGTCGGAATTACGACGGTACTTTGTCATCGTTTGCCTCCAAGTAGTCCACGCATTCTGATAAACAGCGTGCGAGAGATTCGATTAGGGTAGGAACAAAACATTTGAACCGATTGCAATCCCATCCAACATTAACCTCGCGACCACTATTGCCACAATTAATAACATACCAAAAGCCCACTTGCTCCTCAATCAACTTCTCCAGCACAGCGAAGAGGAAGTCGTGGGTGAGTTTATCCTCTATTTGAGTTATATGGGGATTCTTCACCATCCACTCACCCATAAATTTCTTGAGCTTTTTTAATATCTCAAGGGCATCCTCTGTGGCAAGGAAAGGTACTTCTTTGTTATCGCTCATTTCCAACCTCCGGTTTGTCTTCTATTAAAAATAACCTTCAAATAACATTGATGTCCTGCCACATTTGGAACACGTTGCATTCGGCTCGCAAGGCTTAACAACTGAGTGGTCGTCCATCACCATTATGTTTTCATCTGGGATCACGAATTGATGACATTTATTACAGACAGGGACAAACTGTGCAGATCCCGTCTCATCATCAATTTCATATCTTATCCTCTTTGTGCCTTCATATTCTCCTGTCATATCCCCTCCGCGTTATTGTCCAGGTTCACGATCCATCCTTGTGTGACATGATCGCCCAATTCCAATCGAAGTGTTTGTCCTTCCACTTATTAAATACTTCTTGGATTTGGTCTTGAAGTTCAAATCGAAAGTTAATATCCTCTTCCGTAATGGTGACAATCTCCTCCCTTTTGCCAACCCCTTCAATCTCAAGTTCAAACTTTACTGATAATGATTTCATCTTAATGTTCCTTTTTTATTTAAACATATCCGTTTGTTCTGCGATTTTCCGATCAACAGTAACAATAGTGTCATTATGTGCGCCACCATGCGGGACGAGGAGTATCTCCTCTATTTGCATTAAGTTTCCCATCCCGACTCCTCCAGAGTTCCACCCAAACGACAACACAACTCCCCCCACCTTTAATATTCTTGTAATTTCAACCTTGTGCCTTTTGAAGTAACCATTCAACACTTCCCATTGAAGGACATCCCTTCCTACACCATTGTAACACTCTTTTATTTGCCGAGCTGAATATGGGGGATCAAGAAGTACACCATCAAACAAATTACTATCTAACTGTTGGAGAAATTCAAGAGCCTCTAAGTGATAGTCAGCAGTGATTTTAGGGTTAAGGTCGTTTGTTTTTGTACACAAGTGAGCAAATTTACTATATCCAACAAACGGGTCAACCCATTCACCACTAATGTATCGCTTAATAAGGTCGCTAATAGGTGGAATGTTAAACGTGTTCTTATCTGGCATAGCCCACTGTCTTGTAATCTTCACGATCCCTCCTCGTCTTCAAAATAAACGTAGCCTACCCCCTTGCGTGGGCGGATGTTGCGGTGAAACCTGAAGTGTCTCTCACCCAACTCCGACAACTGACACCGATAAACACCATACCCGACGCGACCTAAATAATCTGACACCACATATCCGATCTCGAACAGATCTTCAAAGACACTATTTGGTACGGTAGTGGTTCCGATTTTGAACCTTGCACGAGGTTGGGAGTCACCCCTTTTCCACTTGCCACCACCGGACTTCTTACACCCGCAGACCTTGTAGACATCCATTTGGATCTCCCCTACCTGTCCGAGTGCCATGATAGCGATGTGTTGGGCTATTGTGATCTTGTGGGTCATGATGATTGCCCCAGACTAATTGCAACTCCATTATCGAGTATCCGACGCTTCGTGTCAGGTCCGTATTTAGCGTAGAATGCCTTCAAATTAAGATTTGTAGTTATTCCAAGTGGGATTTTATTAGAATGACATTGAGACATTAGTGATATATAAACCCTTGTAGCTTTTTCACCCTCTCGCCCCAGGTCGTCTATAACTAATCCACGAGTCTTTTCAATCATATAATCTATTTCATCAAGGATATGATAGCCACCAAGATCAAACTTCAGGTCGAACTTCCGGCAATCTATAAATTTATAGCGGGTTGGATCATAATTCTCTTCTTTATCTTTACCCATAAACCGGAAACGTCTTATGTCAAATAACCAAAGATGGTATAACCAACCAACAATTAGTCGGGTTTTGCCAATTCCTGTCGTTTGTGAACTAAGGATTAAGTTTGTCTTGTCCTGTGCAGACCTGCCAACAGCCTTGACATGGTGTAGTACCCCACGTTTGTTAGTAAAGTCATGCAGATTATAACTATCGTCCCTGTCACCCTGATATGTTTCAGGTACACCCATTTTTCTTAATATGTCAATCATAATATCCCTCAATTTCTTCGCATTCAATTGGGTTCGCTTTGGATTGTTTTGATTGTGAACTATTTTTAGACTGTGCCAGGATATAGTCTGATTTCCAAACACCTGCCTTTGTTTTCCCCGCCAATGATTTTATTGAAAGTAAATTATTAGCCCAAGCAAAAGGTTTATCCCCCTTTGTGCTGATAACATAGTCAAGAATCTGATTCAAGTCACGAACACTCTTGTTCCGGTTTCGCATGATTGATAAACACTCTTTGGTTTGTCCGAGCATATTGTCCATAGAGTTGCCTGTCATTTCGATAACATGGTTGTTGAATCTTGTTACGAAGGTTTTAACTTCTTCGGGGATATCGGGGACTTCGGCAGGAGCAGGAACAGAAGAAGGATCAGGAACAGGTACAGTAACAGGAGTGTCTATTCCGGATACCCTATCCAGAATAGACAAATCTTTTTTAGACATGTCTACCTTTACTTCTGGATAAGCTTTTAGAAACTCTGTAATTAAATATGTTTCATGCAAAGATAAAAGTTGTTTTATTGTGTTCGCTCTTGCCTTTTGACCAGACCCCTGATATTTGAACATGTTTTTCACGAAAATAACGCTATATACCCTATCCCACATAACCAATCCTAACTCGGATAGGGTATCCAAGATTGAATCTATCTTCTTTTCAGGGTAGTTGAGATCATTAATCATAACATGTTTTTTGATCTTGTATATACCTGACAAATGAGCATATCCACTCGTTACCAGCCATATAAAGAACAGTATTGAATCCTGATTCTTGTTCTCAATAAGTTTTTCAACTTTTGGATCTGTCCACATCTTTGTTTCTATTGATCTATACATTACCCATCCCTATCCAGTATCTCTTTCCGCTTATCCTGCCAGCGGGGATCGCGGAGTTTGGTGGCATACTCTTTACTGCTCATGATTCGTCCTCATTAGACTAATATGGATTATTTTGTATTCCACCCAAATCAGGGCAGTCAGATTCAGAACACCCATTATCTTCAATCTCATCGTCGGGAATAGACTCATTAACGCACTCTGTGCAACATTCCATGCCATTAACCTCTCCTATCATCCTCCAACTTGACGGTCTTCCACACTCATAACAAAATATATGTCTATGAATACGATTAGAATCCAGGTCTTTTGTTTTGGCAGGATGACAATATTCAACGATATCAGTGTGCATTGGTGTATCGAAATCTCTAAAGCATTCAGGAAAGGTCGCAATAGGACATACACAGTCTATTCCATTCGTGAAGCAATCATAGCCCGACTCAACAGCGTATTGAATCGCGATTTGGACTACTTTCTTACTCATGATTTCTCCGGTGGTGATGGATCTGGATTGAAGTCGGGATGTCCATAACAACTTTTCAAGTGATCCCCGTTTCGCACACAACAATGGTCACACTCGTCTTCCCACCATGTATTAGGATATTCACCCGTCATATCCCCAATGTACTCATTGAAGGAATCTCTAATCTCCTTGCGATCTGTATCATCTGGCTCTTGCTCAAAGATCAACTCAAATCGCTCGCTTCCTCTGCACCCCATTCCATCTTCTGATTCGTACTCAACTTCTGATATTAGTTTCATTATTTCTCCTGTGATGTTAGTTTATTTGAATCACTTTTTTTCTTTTTATTGCAATCGGTGACCATCATTCACCCCTGTCAAGAATTTGGTTCTCTATGTCAGACAATGCTTTCCTGACTTGTAATAGTGTAAAGCACTCAGGCTCCATTGTCGGTGGCTGTAGTATCGAGTACGGGATACCGTTATCTTTAGCAAACAGTATCTCCCCTTGCGTACCTTCTGACTCTGCGAATCCAGGAAGGACAATCATCCCGTCGCACTTTGATAGTATAGATAATGTTACCTTGTACCATATATCGTCGGACAGCCCACTTCCACGCCATTGAAATCGCTGGCAAACAGAATGAGTTCCCTCAGTAGCAGAATGGGGGCAGTAAGATCCCCAATCACCGTCACCTGCTTCCATGACCATACCAGCCACCATCTCAGCACGTTGGATATTCTCTTGAATTTCCTGTGTTGTTTCTGCGGTTAATCTCCCCGCAATATATGCCAATTTTGGAAGTCTCATTGGTTCTCCTTCATGTCTTGGAGTATAGAAATTTCATGTTCGTTGGTTACTGTTTCCCAACAGAATGACGCATGGTCAAAAAACTCCCACACATCAACCATAAAGCGATAAAGGATATCATTTTCCTCGTCTTCAAAAAACTCTACCGTCTCTTCATGTGTCTTAGTTAATTTCATTATCCCCACCTATTATATTTAGCCTTGCAAATTTACCATGACACGCTACAGCAAACTCATTATATGCTCGTGCTGCGTCTTCTTCTAAGTCAAACACTCCAATGTACATATACTTGGAGTCAGCCACGATTTGGGTTTGCCACTTCTGTCTCTTCTTATGCCAAACAACACCCTTGTACTTAGATGTACAACCTTTAATTTTTTTTGTATTCATATGGTTTTGAGAGTTGCTTGCTAATCGCAAGTTGCATCGACGGTTGTCAAGTCCATTCCCATTTATGTGATCGACTTGAACCTTTGGATCAGTAGCACCCATTATTACTCGGTGCATTCTTGAGTTCTTGCCATTTACGATACCAAGAGCATACCCAGTATTTCTTTTTGGGTCAGCCTTCTTGATGTGCCAATTAAATTGAATTAACCACTCATAATCTTCATCATCAACAATGGCTACAGCGTCCCCTTTGTGCTTGTACCCTGTTCTTGACAGTTTAATTTCTTTCATCTTAACCTCCTAACGAGAAATCCCCACTTGTGTCTACCCACGATTTGTGGACAAGTAGGGATTAACTCTTGAAAATCTTTACGTAGGTAGACTCTGGTAATATAACTACTTTTTATTGGAAAGTCAACCCTTTTTCGCAGATAACCGTCCCGCGATATAGACCAAGCTCGGTAATCTCACATTGAACTCCTCTCGACAGATCCTCTATCGAGTACTTTGTGATTTGAATCGTACTTGTCAGGGTCAATACTCCACCCCTGTCCATGAACTGACTTCTTGTTCGCAATAGCCTCTGCTGTCTTATCCTTTGTGAATCCTTCCCACCTACTTTTTGGAAAGTTTGTCTTTTTGCACTTATCCATGAACCGGCTCACAGCATCCTCCATATGATAATTACGTCGGTCAGCATCCATGTGAATGCGACTAACTTGTTGAACTTCCTCATATCAAACACCCACACGGCTATAAAATACATTGAGAATATGATAATTGTCACAGGCAGTAAACTTGCCATAATATCAATGCTAACTAATCGCCATGAAAACCAAATGTACACAGCGTATTTAATCCCCTTCAGCAAGCCGTAGCAAGTTGTCCCATAGTCAACATCCAAATACCGATTAAAGATGTCCCACGCAAGCCTGAATGCGACTAATCCGGCTATCCAGAAGCCGTAGTCTGTCCCGATCTTCAAGGATAGCAATAATGATCCCCCCATCCCTGTAAAGTACAAAGCAGATGGGGAGTCCATTTCTTTATGTAAGGTTCCGAAAAACATTACGAAATTGCGAATTCGACATCATTCACGTCATCATTAATAACAGCGTATGCGGTTGTGAACAATGCACGTTCGGACTTGGTTGCATATGCAAATCCATAGACATCAAATGGGAACACTTCGCCACCGATAAAAACTCCAGTGGCATAAGATGCTGGCTTCCGTTTACAGAATGCAAAATCTCCGTCTTGTGCTTTGATAAAATCAAGGCAACTTTGTGACAAGACTCCGTCCCAGTCGTTCTTGTAAGTCATTCTTTACCTCCGTTTGGTTTACCCGCTAAGGGTGGTTTATCCTTCACAAATAGTCCTAACTTGTTCATCGGTTAATGGAATTTTGATTGACTTCTCCCTACCGAACTCAACCCAAGCGACTCCATATACTTGGGCATTCATTTTTACCATAACATACTTGGGAATATTTGCCATATTAAGATCATCTCCCTTCTTATTCTCAAACCCAAAATATTGACCATCTCGCCAATAGTATGTTTTGCTGTTGTGTTTAATTTCGTGTCTCACAGCACAGAATCCTCGTAGTCCTGATTCCGGTCTTGGAGGAGAAGGTCTGACTCGGCTTGGTCGGCTTGCTCTGCTTTGGCAATATGTGGTTTAAACTCCACCAACTTTTTTTGGAGTTCAGTTACAAGTTCTAACACCCTGTAATATGTTGGATAATTCATAGGTGAAAACTTTTTCATATTTGAAGCAAGTTGTCTGCTCCCACGCCCCGACTGTTGGATATTGTCTTCACAGATATTAACCCAATCTTCTTGTAAATCACCGAATAATTCCATTGCGTCTTTCATTTCTTTCTCCTTTGTTAATGTGTTAGTGGCAGTGGGCTGAATCGAACAACCGTCTTCGTCCTTGTTAGGGATTATGCTCCTCCACTGAGCTACACTGCCATCCGCCAGGTAACATTGATACCCAGCGACACTGTAAAGTATTAGAACTTGCGAGTCCTTACTTCCGCATAAGACATTGCCTCCTTGTTTGTGAATGGGTTATTCGTCGTGTTCTTCGTGTTCTTCGTTGTCGGGGTCGAACTCTTCGGCTGAGTATTCGGCTGAAGATTCAAATTCGTCCTTTGCATAATCATATGCAATGGAGGTCGCTTCCTCTTCATCTGTTGCCTCAACAACTGCTTTGCTTTCGTCTCCCCCATGCCCTGTGGGGTTCCATGTTATAAAATACTTCGGCATTTCAGCCTCCTTTCTATTCTTTCCGCTTGTACACGGTAGTCTTGACTTCTTCTGACACGACTTCGGAGACACCAACTAAGTCAAATTCGATGTCCATCTCCCGTGCGCTCTCGTCCCCTGTGGTTACGATGTCGTCAAATCCAATTTCCATACCATCAAGATCAACAACGCAAAATTCCACATTATACCAACGGTGGACATCCGCTTTTCCCCGGAACAACTCTTTCGCTTCTGACAAAAGCTCATAAACATTCCAGCCGTCAGTGATGTCGAAATCATCCCAGCCGTGTTTTTTGGCAACGGCTTCTAAATGTGCCTTGATTACTGTGTTCATGCTTTACCTCCTATGTTATTGTTAATGTGTGGTGTATCAAAATTAATATTCAGCGTCTTTGATTTGCTCATAGTACGCTAAATGTTTATCTTTCGTGTCTAATAAGACCCCCTCTTTCGTTCGGTACATTTTCTTCGGTTGATCGTATGTGAGGAACGAATGTAATTTATTGTGCATTTCCATCGTCAAGTACAGTATGTCTTTGTAGTGGGCTTCATTGTATGACCAGTGATGGATGTTTAATCCGGGTTTGGATAAGCAGGTGCACTTTCCAGACGCAATTATTTTCTCTGGATATTTTTCTTTCCATCGTCGATCAGCCTTCTTCCGTTTTTGCGGAGAGGGTTTATGTTTTTCTTTATATCCAAGCCTATAATACTTATCCCGATGCCTCTTCTTTTCCGACTCTACCCACTCAGGATCAGATGCTAATTGATCAGTCCTTTCTTTCGTATCCTTCTTGGTGCAGTCCTTACACTTATTAAGATGACCATCACCCATTTGTGGATGTTTATAGAACTTGTCAAGTGACTTCCATTCCTTACACTTAAAGCATTCTTTCATGTTGACTCCAAAAGCAAAATCCCGACTCGTTGTAACCTTTGCACGTATGCTAAAGACGAATCGGGATAATGACTAATGACTCATCGTACAAAGGTTACAATGATAAATTAAGCTCAAAATAGCCAAAAGTCAAGCTTAAAATGGTAATATCAAAAAGGAAGCGACTCTCCGTCGTCTACCACTGGTGCTGGTGCAGAGTTGTTCACCACATGCGTCGCGGTGCTCTGCGGGGCTGGTTGTGAGTCGCTTCTGCTACCAAGCAACTTCATTTTATTGGCTATGATCTCAGTGAAGTACTGCTTGACCCC
>Ga0233430_1002910_pt1 | contig 18363 bp, 18 predicted proteins | sample SI_118_April2016_2_FD_179883 | JGI IMG/M metagenome (GOLD analysis project Ga0233430, IMG submission 179883) | Seawater microbial communities from Saanich Inlet, British Columbia, Canada - SI_118_April2016_150_MG | ecosystem: Environmental > Aquatic > Marine > Inlet | place: Canada: British... | reverse complement strand
TTTAGAAAATTAGTTTACAGATGGTACTGAAAAACGGAAACCTAATCCGCAACAATCAAGTATATGCAACGAAAGGTAGGGACCAGTTAGATTCTTTTAGTGGGTTTAGAATTGGCCGGAAGTAACATGGTGGAGGAAACCCCAACTCAATGTTTACAAGGGTTTTCGGGCCGGGGCGTCACCTAGGGAATGCCGAAAAAGAAAATCCCTATTACTTCACTATCACTCGTAGTTTTCAATTTTCACGTCGATCCGAATAACTCTTTGACTATCAATCAAGAAATTGTTAGACGTAGGGAAAGCAAACGGGGTAAAAAAACTGAACCATTCAAAATATTATGGAACTAGATAAATGTCCAAACTGCGGATATCCTTTAGCAGATCACAAAAGACCCAGCCTGAAATCAACAACTAATAAATACGCAAATCGATTGCCATCATCAAAAGACGAATCGGATATATCAAACTCGGAGACTTTATCAGAAAAAATAAAAAATCAGCAGGCTACATTTTTCACTGAAGAATTCGGAAACAAACAGAAACCGAATCCAGTAACAGCTGACGGAGTAAATTATCTTATTGGCAGACTAAAAGAAAAACGAATTCTCATCCCAATCGTAGCCATTGTTATATTATTTGTTACCCTGGGAGCATATTCGTTATATCTATCAGAATTTGTTGATATAATCGAGAAGATTGAAGAGCCAAAGTTTCCGGTAATGGTAAATAAAAATGATTTCAAGGTAAATGTAAGAGATGCTCCTACAACAAAATCAAACGTTATCGGCAGAATCGAACCCGATGGCGAAATCAGGATTATCAGCAAGCTGGATAAGTGGTTCAAAATAAAATTTGATCAAAATGAAGCCTATGTTTTTTCAAACCTGTTTAGCCCTGGGGGAACATAAATCCTTAACCGCGAATACCGATACCATGATTCAGTTCGCAAATAAGGCCAGTTTACTTCGGAATCGAGGCCGTTTGAAGTGAATTTTGGGGAATTTTTCTTGCGAAAGCTGTTTTACCAAACATTTTACCGAATATGAAGCAAAATCAATCCTCATGCTAATTGCTGGTTAAGCATCCTCCAGTTCAGCAATCAGTTCAGTCAGTTTTTGAGAGTGAATTTTTATCTGTTGATAAATCTTCTCTTTTCGGTAGTTTCTTTTTCCCTGTTTCTTTTTCCCTGTTTTTCCGATCTGTGCCGGTTGATCGGCTTCATCCACCACCAGATAGCCACCTTCAAGCAGTTGAATAAAATAGTCACTGATCTGTTCAGGACTGAATCGGGTTTCCCCCACTTTGTACCATTTGTATATCCAGTTGCACATTCCGATGATGGCATAGGCCTGCAATCGGGGGTCTGTTTTTACAAAAAGACCTTGTGACATGCCCTCCTCCAGGATCTTTTCAATAATCCCTGTGTAACGTCGTTTTTCCTCCCGAATTTTGTTGAAATCCCGTTTCGGAAGTCGGTTCTCCTCGCTGAAGAAGACGGAAAACATATACAGATCTTTCATGATAATATTGGTAATATGGTGCCGGATGATTCTTCTCAATTTCTCATCCGGGAGGAGATCCATGTTTGAAATTTCATAAGTGTCCATGAATATATTTTCAAATGTCTGGGTATAGATAATGGTGAGAAGCTCGTTTTTGTTTTTCACATAGTGGTACAAGGCGGGTTTGGATATCCCCAGGGCTTTGGCTACATCATCGAGTGAAGTGGAACTGTACCCCTTTTTGTGAAACAGTTCAGCTGCTGTATCAATGATGGTCTGCTTTCTGACACTCCTGTCCAACTGTTTGAAATTCTTTTGGGTAGTCATTTCCTGTCCTGTTTTGAGACTGCCTTTTTTAATGATAACTACGATCTATACCCGCCTGCAGGCCATGCTGAATCATCCTGAACACAAAAAGCTTGACATAGAAATTAATATCTGTAATTTTCTTACCAATTAGTCAATATTACTTAACATACAGTAAGATAGTTTTTTGGATTTGTCAAACCTTTGGATGAAGGAGATCAGAAATGCACGAATCGGAAGTTCAAATGGAGTCTCCTCCACGTGTCTTGATCACTAAAATCGGGCTGGACGGTCATGATCGGGGTAGCCGTATTGTGGCAGCGTATTTACGTGATGCCGGTATGGAAGTAATTTATACGCCTCCCTGGCAGACCATTGATGCTGTGGTTGGGATTTCCCGGCAGGAAGATATCGACATTATCGGTTTGAGCTCTCTCGCTACGGACCATCTTATTATTCCGGAGTTAATGACGACTCTGACGAACGAAGGGCTTGATGCGGTCCGGGTAGTTGTGGGCGGCATCATTCCACAAAATGAAATCCAAAAATTATTGGATTCCGGTGTCAGCAAGGTCTTTGGCCCTGGGACCCTGAGGGAGGAGATTATCGATAACGTGAAAAGCCTGGCTTTATCAGCGCAAAAGTTGAAAAGGCAGAAATGGGAGGAGGCGTAATGGAAGAAAAACGAAAACGAAATCAACCATCGGATATACAGTCCGCCCATGAAGAGTGGCAACAATCCTATCAGAAACAGATGGGAAAACAACAGGTGATCCGTAACCGATCTGGTCTGGAGGTAGACCCTCTTTATTCACCGGCCGATTCGAACAATATCTTTTTTAACGAACGCCTGGGGTTTCCTGGACAATACCCCTTTACGCGGGGCATTTATCCGACCATGCATCGGGGCCGGACCTGGTCTCAACGTCAACTGATCGGGCTGGGTACACCCGATGATTATAACGAGCGGGTGATGAAGCTGTTGGATTCAGGTACTTCGGCTATCAGTCTGTTGCCATGCAATTCGACTTTCAGGGGATTGGATTGTGATGAGATTCAAGAGGTGCTGCTCGGTACCTGCGGAACGATCATCAACACTATCGACCATATGGAAACCTGCCTTGCCGGCGTGCCAATTGAGGAAATTTCCACCGCTATGAACGACCCCCTGCCGTTTACCCTGTTGGCTTTCCTGCTTGGTGTGGCCAGACGCCGTGGTATTCCCTGGGAGCGCATTACCGGTACATCCAACCAAAGTGATTATATCTCCCATTTTGTGGCCAATCACATGTTCTTCCGGCTTTCCCTAACCGGTTCCCGGCGGATGCTGCTGGATCATATCGCATTTTGCCGGGAGAAGGTTCCCAATTGGAATCCAGTTTCAGTGGTTGGTCAACACATGCAACAGGCCGGTGCAACCCCGGCTGAAACGATGGGATTTACTCTCTCAACTGCGATCCAGTATGCTGAGGACTGTCTGGTGCGGGGCATGGATATTGATTCAGTACTGACCCGTTTCACCTTCTTTTTTGACATCTCGATCAGTTTTTTTGAAGAAGTAGCCCAGTTCCGAGCCGGCAGGCGGATCTGGGCACGTATTGCCCGGGAGAGGCTGGGAGCCCTTGACCCTCGTTCCTGGCGATTTAAATTCCATGGGCAGACCTCCGGGGTGGACTTGACCCGGCAGCAACCTCTTAATAATATTGCCAGGGTCACAACCCAGGCTATAGTTGGTATTTTAAGCGGCCTGCAGTCAATGCACACAGATGCATATGATGAGGCGATTTCCTGTCCCACTGAGGAAGCAGCCCGGATCGCGGTCAACACTCAGAACATCCTGAGGGAGGAAGCTCACCTCTGTGATGTGATCGATCCCCTGGGAGGATCTTATTACATTGAGTCTCTGACGGATCAGATGGAAGTGGAGATCAACAGTGTGATTGAAAAAATCGATGCTGCCGGAGGCATGTTTAAGGCTGTTGAGTCAGGCCTGGTTCAGGCCATGATTGGTGAATCGGCTCTGTCATTTCAGAGGCAGATTGAATCCGGAGATCAAAAACTGGTGGGTGTAAACTGCTATCAGCTGGATGAAGATCAGGAGGTTGAGCCGGCCCCATATCGACCCAATCCGGATGCTGTAAAGGCACTTGCGGAATCATTCAAGGAGTATAAGGCTGCTCGCAGCAAATCAACCGTTCAACGAGCTATAGATAATTTAGCCCGTGCAGCAAACTCTGAAAACGACAATCTTTTTGAGCAAGTGGTAACTGCAGCGGAAAAAGGTGTTACCCATGGAGAAATTGTCGCCTGTCTGCGTCGGGAGCTGGGAGAAGGAAAACCAATTATCAAAGCCTGAAATATGGACGCTATGAAACAACAGAAATCCATCAGCGAAAAACTGTTTGCAAAACTCCAGGCCGGTGATGTATCAGCCCTTTCCTATGCTATCAGAGCCATTGAAAACAGCGAATTTGAAAGTGCAGAAATATATAACAGGATCAAAGCTGACATCGGCCGTACTGCGGTTATCGGTTTTACCGGTCCGCCTGGAGTCGGAAAATCAACTCTTATCAATGCCTATATTGATTGCATCCGTAGTGCGGATCAACGTGTAGCCGTAGTGGCAATTGATCCTTCCAGCCCGATTTCAGGAGGAGCGATACTGGGGGACCGGCTCAGGATGGCTACTCACATCGACGATCCGGGGGTTTTTATCCGTTCTGTTTCCAACCGGGGTCACCTGGGCGGTTTATGTGCGGCCATTTCCGGAATCATCAACCTGATTGATGTTGCCGGCTGGGATGTGATTCTACTTGAAACAGTGGGAGCCGGGCAGTCAGACACGGATTTAACCGATATTGCGGATATCAAAGTCGTAATCCAGGCGCCAGGGTTGGGGGACGATATACAGGCTATTAAAGCTGGTATTCTGGAAATCGCAGATGTTTTTGTGGTAAACAAGGCGGATATGCCCCTTGCCGATAGGGCCATGCGCCAATTGCAAGCCATGATCGATCTGAGAGATGATAAAAACAACAGGGTGCCCATTGTCAAAACAGTTGCCACGGAAGGAGTCGGAGTAGACCTGCTGAAAGCTGAGATTGACTTACGGAGTCAGAAATGGAAAGTGGTTGACCGACAGGCCCGGGTCAAAAAAAGAATGCATCGGCTTTTTGCCAGAGAAGTTGGACGTTTAATGGAAAGAAAACTGGCCAGTATGAATCAATCAGAGTTTTCCCAAGTTTACGAGAAACTCATCTTGGGAGACTTGAAGTTGAACCTGCTCGTTGAAAGGATGGTTGAAGAGCTACAGGAGATTCTTGGAGATTAGTTTTCTTCGTCTTATTTTTCACGGCATCGATTTCTAAGGAGCCCCCTGATTGGTTACCACATTTCACCGTTGTTGACCCGTCCAGTCAAAAAAACAAAATCTCCCTAAATCCCCTGCTTACAATAGCTCCAACAGAAAAATAGCTTAAGATTCCGTCTCTCTTATCAATTTTGTTTTTGAATTCTAACAACTAAAATCTTTTAGCCCAAATCCTGGTCCAGAAAAGACCATTTTAGAATTGCCTAATGCGAACAAAGAGGACAGAGTTATTTTGGCAAGATAATCAACCCAAAATACAAGATACTTGTTTTAAAGGGTTACGGGGCAGGTGTTTTAAACGATATTTCATGCAACCACGCTCTTCCTGTGCTTATTCCTCACGAAGATTGATTCACATTCAATCTGAAATCCAGAAAAATTGGACGTTATCTAATCCAATATGGCGCATTTCTGGAAAGATGATCTTTTTGGGTTTATTATGTTGTTATTATAGTATATTGAAAAAGTTGGGACCTGGTTCAGCCCTTTTTGTAGAAAATTAATAAGGAATTCTTTTAGGTGATTGATGGAAACTCTAAATTTGCTATTATCATTGGAATAGCGGGAAGGAGGTCGACGATCAACCCAGAATGAGGAAAATAGATTTTGCCAATCGTATTGGTAAATGGCTTGTTTTTTCTATTAATATCTTCTCATTTATTAAGCCAAGAGCAGATTTGATCCCTTTTTCAAATCGGACGATTTCTTTTAATACAAAGGAAGCTAAAATCGATATTGAATCCCTGCCTGAACAGATCTGTATGAAAGATTGATATCATCATCTTTGTCATGATTTCGAATTTCAACCGAACTTCCATTGAGACACCGGAGAGTTGTCTGGCTTTTTACTGTAATATCCGGAACCTCTTGATATAATAATTGAGTAAAGAACCCAAAACCGTTAAAAGTAAAACCAGCTCCGATATAATAAGGGAAACTGTAAAATTCACCATATTCTTTACTTTCTCCAGAGCATTGGAAACTGCTATTCCCCCTTTCAATTTCTTCTACTATTTTTTGGTGAATTTCAATCTCATTTTTCATAAAGGCAACTCCCCCCCACATTTGAAACCCTAACATGCTCTTGGTGCTATAAACAAAAGCCATTGTTGTCCCATAACCTTTATGTTGAAAAACATGACTTACCGATTTTTCTGTAATCTCGGTTTGAGATGCTGTTTTAGAAGTAGATACCACATTACTAAAACTGGCGATTGTCATTGCGCCTATATCTAAGTAATAATCCTCAAATAATGGAACCAGAAATAAAGCTCCTAATGTTCTATCATCTGTAGCCTGATCTTTATATTTAGATAATCCACTATAAAGTGCGACAAACCCAGTATCTTCTTTGTAGGCCGTGATTTTATCTACCACTCTTGCCAGAAATTCATTTTCTTGAGCCTGAGCTCCAAAAAAACAAAACACAATTATGACAGTCAATACCAGTATCTTTAAGGTTTTCATTTCATCTAGATTAAAAAAAGCTGATCTGAATAAGGGGGAAATTTCTAAAATAAATCAGCAATGTCCGGTTAGGTTTTTGCAAACCAAAAGCTGAATGATAAAACCCGTCTCTGCGCACAAGGATTTAAAGATTTGCTAAGTTTGCTTCACGAAAAACCGCCAAACTCGCTCGTGCCTCGCTCAAACAGGCTCATTTTCGCTACGCTAAACTAAGAAAATCTAATAAATCCTTATAGGCTCGATCCAGGTTTCATCATTCAGCTTTCTGCAAAAACCTAACCGGACATTGCTGAAAATAAATAGAATATCAGAAATATCTGTAAATCCGATCAATAAAAATATATTGGACGAGGATGCAGCTCATTATTTGCGACCTGTAACTCGCATCCCTAGTGACTCAATTAAAAAGAATTAGAATTTTGAAAAAAATAGGCAACGGTAGCCTTCTCATATTATGCTAGATATTCCCTTTTTCGATGTCAAACCTTATTTGGATTTTAATCAATGGAAGAATACCTGTTGGACATGGCATGGAACTGAAGGTTTTCTGGGAATCATTACGATTCAAGGGCAGTGTTTTAAGTATTTTGTTCAATTCACAAAAAACACAAACGTCTTAAACCCGATGGATGACTGGTGCGGATCAGTACCTGTGATAGGAAATTTCAGAAACAGGTACTACCATTTGAGAAGAGAAAGAAATAACAGGTATGGATCCCGCCCAATCTAATAGTTGAGCAGCCTTTTGAAAATCTCAGTTATCAGTCTGATGGAACAAGTTCTAAGTGACTCCTAACACAAGGAAATTAGTCACAAATTGTGGTTATGATCGAGCTTCTATACACGCAGAAAACTCAAAAAAATTGCTATGTTTCAAAGCTATCCAACTCAAATTCTTTGCCACATTCAGGACATTCATATACAGCCCCAATATTGTCCCATTGAGCGAGTTTTTCTGCTCCCCCGAATAAAGCAACACCAAGCCGTCGCTCATTGTCTGCAATCTGGTCTAAGTCCACCGTTTCACCACATTCAGGGCAGTATACCCATACATGAACTTCAACTGTTCCGGTCACTTTTTCCATTCGCTTATTCTCTCCAGTTATTCGACTCCAAACCGAGCGTCAAACTCATTTAGAACTGAATGGTTAACTGCTTTAATGTATTTCTGGGCATAGTTTTCATGGTTGTCCTTTGGCACTTCCAATCCCATATCTTCAGCTTTTTCTAGTGCTTTCCGAAAGCCGGTTAAAATATTTTTCTTTTGCCAGAATCCGATATATCGATAGACATATTTTTTGCCTGTCCAACGTGCAACAGACCAGAAATAGCCTTTGCCGCTATGCCTTGTTCGGTGGAACCCTTCGCGTCATCGGAGTACGGATATCATATTTTCAAAAAAGTTCAATTTTCCAAATTCTTCAAATACTCATATTGTTTTTTCCAGCCATTAGGTGGTTTTTTGCAAATATTATTAACTCGAACAAACGCGCAGATGTTGCTCAAACTATTGTTATTGCAGTCGTATGTATTATTATGTCTACAGCCGTATGTCTGTTCAATTGTATCTTCAGACAATAGCGCCGAATCCTTGTCGATGATAAGAGATTTTTTTACTGCAAAGTTAATTAAAATCTTAGATAATTCACACCAGCATACCGCTTCTCCAACTCAACTTTTTAAGTGTCGACATCAGCAGCCAGTCTTCTTTCGACCAAATTCAAGGCTTGCTTTCTAATGTTGGGCTGTTGGGCTAGCAGTTTTTGGAGAGCATTTTCTTGCTTTTCTTCACCTTTTGCCACGTATAATCTCATACAAAGACGGTAGATAGACTGAAGTCGTTTTTCCAATAACGTGGAAGAGAATCCCTTTTTAATGATATCCTGTTTGAGAAACCTTACTTCAGCCAAAGAGAGCGATTGAATGACTTTTTTAATATTCTGAACAAATTGTTTTGATACACTTGCTGTCAAGTATAAATCTGACATATTCAAGACCTCTTCCAATTTCTTGATTTGAGCCATTACCCGTTTATCTGACTCTTTTATTATCAACCCGATTTCCTGGGTCAATGCGGGAAGGATGTCTAGATGAGGAAATTTAGTTATACTTGAACTGCTGAAGTTTTTTGGCCTGTCCTGTTGTTTATTAAAGAATTTGCTGGCGGTTTCCGGTTCAAAAAACAGCCAGAATTTGCCTTCCTTACTCACCAGCCCGACTATGGCTTCTTCAACAAATAAAAATATTTCCCTGCTCTGAAGAAAATATTGTTCGAATTTCTCCCAGGCTTGTTCAAAAACGTGAGGCATTAGTACATCGCTACTGGTACGTTCATCCACAATAAACCACCATGGACTCTTGGTCATATCAACCTTGCGTGTCTTTCCTTCACCCGTCACACTTCTATACTCAGATGCTATTTGAGCAGTTTTGCTGATAATTGCACGATTAAAAATCTCACTTTGAGTTTCCAAACTCGCTTGGCGCGTAAGTTCTGTCTTCATATCTTTTACAGTGGTATGGGCAAAATACTTTATTCAGCATAATCCTCTGGTCTTTCAACAATACAAAGTATAAAAAAAATTATTACATCCATACAATATTGCCCCTGGTGGATCTTCGGGGCGGTTTTGAAACGGGTTTTTTAGACGTTGATTCTTTATTGGCTGTCTTCTACCAGTTTATGAATTTATCTTGACTGAGGTACTCTTTAAAATGCCAGGTAAAGGGAGTATTATCGCCCACGTTTGCAATCGTTCTCACCTTCGAACAAGGTTTACACTCTATCAATTAATCGTGCGCTCACATCAGATCTAAGCTATCCCACGCATCAAACAGCTTCTTTTTCCATATAATTCCAAACCGCTCTACAAGCAAGAGTATCAGCTAAAGCTCTATGTGCGTTGCCTTCCCATTTATAGCCAACATGACTTGCCGCTGTGGATAAGGGTTTCCATTTGAAATTTCCGTGATGCTGGTTCCATTCTCCGTAAACAGACGCAAAACGCAGCATACAACAATGTTTTTCTTTAATTGAATTGACAACACTCCGCGACAAAAATCTGATATCAAAATTGAGATTATATACAATCAGCTTTTTACCTTTCAGAATCTTGATTAGTTGGGGTTCTAGGTCCTCAATAGTTGGCGAACCCTTTACCATTTTGTTATCTATTCCATGAATTCTGATCACCTCATTTGGAATTTCTCTTTTTGGATCAACTAATGTATTCAGCAGCACTTCCCCGTTACCATCGACAATCGCAATTTCAACAATCTTATCCCTCGGTGGATATAAACCTGTTGTTTCTGTATCGAGAAAAACAATATTGGAACTCATAGTCTTCAGAGTGGTATAAACAATTAGTCTTGGTTCATCTCTCTTCGAAAAACCTTTGATGTATGAAATGTCACAACTGTCCGCTCTGATATTTCATACTCGATTTTTGTTTTGGGATTTCTGCCTCTCCGTGCTCTCTTGTGTTTTACTTTAAATTCACCAAATCCAGAGATCATCACTCCATCGCCAGATGCGAGAGTATCTTTGATATTTCGTAGAACAGATTCCACGAGATGTCCTGCTGTATTTCGATCAAGAGCTATTTTAGACATCACATCACGAATGATATCTTCTTTAATTCTAGTCATGTTTGATTCTCCAAGCCCATGTGAGTTTTTTTTAATTGATCGTCTTGCTTGATCTCGGTAACTTACTCCTGTAACCGGGCACCTGATATCCAATTTTCAGTATTTATAAAATTATCGACAATGTCGCTGACTAAAAGACTACCGGTCTTTCAGCTTATTGAACACACTAAAGAGAACTATGAAACAGCCAATAAAATCTGTCCAAAGAGTAATGGATCATGGAGGACCTCTGTTTTACTGGGATGAAAAGGAAGCAGGATGCCGTTATCGCAAAGGTTATTTACTAGATGTCATGTTCTGTGAAAATCCCGAATGTCCTTATGCGCATTTCACAGCATTCAGCATCGATGAACGCTACCGGGATTTTCGATTCGACAAACAAAGGAGCCTGACCTACAAGGTAACCGACACTGAAGAGGAAGAACCCCCGGAAAAAATATCGGTGTCCGGTAATATCGACCTGAAGAACAGGACAGTAGTTCAAAACGAAGGTGAGGAACAAAACACTCAAACTGTCGCATTGTTGGTGAAAATTACCAAACAGGCGCATGATGATCTTTTCATAGAACTCCTCAAACAACGGTCGAACCAAATCAAGGGAATTCACAAAGATACCTGGAAAAAGGCAGATTGGTCCTGGTGGGAGCCTGGCGACCTAGTACCCTGGATCGAGTTTTCTCCCGACAGTATAGATTTTGTTTTGACCGACGGTAATAACGCCAATACGGTAGACGATTATTATTGTATCAACCCTGGTTGCACATGCAGGGAAGTCACCTTCTCCTTCAATGACCACAAAAACGAATCGACGATGGGCAACGTGAGCGTCGATTCATCCAAATGGCAGATTACCGGAATTGAGACAGAAACAAAGGATGATGCACATCTAAAACGCTCCTGGCACAATCTCAATAATCTATACCCGAACTTGAAAACCATAATCAGGAAACGGCAGCGAGATATCCAAAAAGCGGGTGCCGATATTGGGCGATTGAGCGGCAACATACCGGATACTCAAGAACAACAGAGTACTGGCACAATTGGACGGAACGATCCTTGCCCCTGCGGCTCTGGTAAGAAGTATAAAAAATGTTGTCTGAAAAGCCGCACCTAAAGCAATCCAATTTCCCTTTTCTGAGTATTCAAGTAGCAGAAAATATTATTGCTGTGGAATCGACTTTCCAACAATTCGCTCTGTATATTTCATTATTAGTAAAATTCAAATCCGGATTGATCCTGCATTCTGCAATAGTATTTCTCAGACCGAATCAGCCCTCAAAAAAAGTATTTATTGATTAAGGATGAGAGAAATTGAGAAAGGGGATTTTTCCCAAGAAAATTTCTCTAATGGAATAAATCTTTTATAAACCAACATTCTAAAGCAGTTAAAACAATAGATTCTTATGCTATCGGGTGCATTTCTGGAAAGATGATCTTTTTGGGTTTATTATAATGACTGGCGTCCACATGAATTTCTGTGTAGTGCCACTCTTGCTACAGTTTTCCGAGATAATGCGGTTCCTTTTGTACTGAAGAACGCGACGGGTGTTCCTTTTCCATTCAAATTTGATTTCGAATCTCCCAAATGGTTTTTCAATCGTCTTGTTCTCCGTGATTTTCAACTTTTGTAATAGCGATTATTCGGGCTTTTCAGTGGTCCCATTGTCGCGTGACAGTGACAACCGTTACTATCTCTTGTGACAGGCGACCCAGTGGTTATTCCCGAGATCCCTGTAAATCGGCTCTTCGATGAGGCACTGACTGTCGACTTCATGACAACGTGTATGGAAGGGGCAGCCAGCAGGGGGATCCAACGGACTGGGAACATCACCCTTGAGCAGAATCCGCTCCCGTTTCATGGACGGGTCAGGAACCGGAACTGCCGAGAGAAGCGCCTGGGTGTAAGGGTGCTGCGGATTGGAATAGAGTTCTTTGTCACTGGTCATTTCAACGATTTTCCCTAGGTACATGACCGCCACACGGTCGCTGATATGCTCCACAACACTGAGGTCATGGGCAATAAACAGGTAAGACAGTCCCAGATCCTCCTGGAGTTTGACCAACAGATTGATAACCTGGGCCTGGATCGAAACATCCAGGGCAGATACCGGCTCGTCGCAGATAATCACTTTGGGATTCAGCGCCAGGGCCCGGGCGATGCCGATCCTCTGTCGCTGACCGCCGCTGAATTCATGGGGGTATCGGTTGGCCTGCTCCGGGAGCAGCCCGACCTTTTTCATCAGGTAGGCGACCTGTTCCCTGAGCTCTTTTTTAGACAGTTGCCGATGGTTTCTCAGCGGCTCTGCAATGATACTCTCGATGGTCATCCTGGGATTCAAGGATGAAAACGGATCCTGGAAAATGATCTGCATTTGCGCCCGCATCTGGCGCAGGTGTTTCGGATTCAGCTTCAGAATATCGACGTTGTCAAAGACAACGCTTCCAGATGTCGGCTCTATGAGCCGCAACAGGCTGCGGCTGACAGTCGTCTTCCCGCAACCGCTTTCACCTACCAGTCCCAGGGTTTCACCCGCATCCAGGGAAAATGATACGCCGTCTACAGCACGGACATGACCCGTTGTTTTGGAGAGCATTCCCTTTGTCACGGGGAAATGCATCTTCAGATCAGTGACTTCAAGCAGCGTCATGGTCTACCCCCTTCTCGGTTGTCAGCCAGCAGGATACCTTTCGGTCCGGCTCAAAAAGGGTCTGAGGTGGCATCTCTTTCCGGCAGATATCCATTGCCTTCGGACAGCGGGGATGGAAAGCACAGCCATCGGGCAGGTTGAACAGGCTGGGCACTACCCCCGGTATTTCATCCAGGGATTTGGACCCGCTCTTGAACTTTGCGCCGAGTACCGGCACGGAGCCCAGCAATCCTTTTGTGTACGGGTGGAGCGGGTCGTGGAACAGGTCAGCGACCATCGCTTCTTCAACGACCCTGCCGGCATACATGACCAGGACCCTTTCCGCAGACTCGGCAATCAATCCCAGATCATGGGTAATCAGCAGGATGGCGGTATTCAGTTTCGTCTGAAGCTGCAGCATCAACTCCATAATCTGGGCCTGGATGGTCACGTCCAGGGCGGTTGTCGGTTCATCGGCGAGCAACAGGGCCGGCTGGCAGGAGAGGGCCATGGCAATCATGGCCCGCTGTCGCATACCACCACTGAGGCTGTGAGGGTAGTTCCCTACACGAACTTCCGGAGACGGAATATGAACCCGATCCAGCATCTCTATCGCCTTCTTTCGAGCCTGGGTCCAGGATAGATCCTGATGCAGCACCAGCGCCTCGGCAATCTGGTCACCAATTTTCATCACCGGGTTGAGGGAGGTCATCGGCTCCTGAAAAATCATGGAAATGTCGTTTCCACGGATGCGCAGCATCTCTTTTTCCGGCAGCTGAAGCAGTTCCTGGTTTCGGAAAAGAATCTGCCCGTCAACCATCGCCGCCTTTTTGGGAAGCAGCCCCAGAATCGCTTTGGCAGTGACACTCTTCCCACAGCCGCTCTCCCCCACAAGGCCAACGGTTTCGGAGGCCCCGATATCCAGGTTAAAGCCGTTAACAGCCCGCACGTCACCATCGAAGGTTTTAAAAGACACCTGCAGGTCCCTGATGGACAGAATGCTGTCGCTATTCATAGCCCATCCTCGGATCCAGGGCGTCGCGCAAACCATCTCCCAGGAGGTTAAATCCAAGCACCACCAGAAAAATAGCAATTCCAGGAAAGGTGGCCACGTGGGGTGCCGCAAACAGATAGCTACGACCCGAACCCAGCATGGTGCCCCATTCAGGGGTGGGGGGTTGAATGCCAACCCCGAGAAATCCCAGGCCGGCAGCGAACAGGATCGCCATGCCCAGAAACAACGTGCTGTTGACGATGATCGGCACCATCACATTGGGCAGGATGTGCCGGACAAGGATAACGCTATCCCTCGTCCCTACTGCCCTGGCCGCTTCCACATACACCTGTTCCCGGATGGAAAGGACGCATCCGCGGGTGATACGGATGGTATGCGGTATTCCGGCGATCCCAACAGAGATCAGGGTATTCTTCAACCCAACCCCCAGAACCGCCACCAGGGCCAGTGCAAGAATAAAGGGTGGAAATGATAGCATGATATCAGTCAGACGCTGCACCAGAAAATCGGTTTTTCCGCCGAAATATCCGGAAACCAGCCCCAGGGGTATGCCGAATATCATGCCCATGGCAACTGATCCCAGGGCAATGGTCAGCGAAACCCGACCGCCATACAGGATCCGCCCCAGAATATCCCGGCCCAGTTGGTCGGTTCCCAACAGGTGTGAAGCTGAGGGACGCTCCAGGGAATGGATCAGATTCGGGGCGTTGGGATTACCTGGATACAAAATCGGAGCGAAAAGTGCGCTCAATAGAAAAATCACGATAATAATTCCGCCAACCACAGCGGCCCTGTTACGCAACAGTTTCGCAACGCCGCGCTGCCACTGACTTGATCCGACCGCTTCCGCAGCCGGTAATAATTCCGTATTCTGGCTAGCCATATCGTACCTTGGGATCGAGGAAAACATAGATCAGGTCAACCAGAATATTGGTCAGGACAAAAAGCAGTGCAAAGACAAGGATGATCCCCTGGATCATGGGATAGTCCCGGCCCAGGATGGAACTGACCAGCAGCCGACCGATGCCCGGCCAGGCAAAAACCGTCTCTGTCAGCACGGTACCACCCAGAAGGGAGCCAAATTGAAGACCGATAACAGTGATGATCGGAATAAAGGAGTTTTTCAGGGCATGCCGCCAGATGACCACTTTTTCAGAAACGCCCTTGGCATGGGCGGTGGTGATATAGTCCTGGGACAGGGTCTCCATCATGCTGGAACGAGTATTCCGAGCGATGGAGGCAATCAGGTAGGCCGCCAGTGTAATGGCCGGCAACACGAGATACTCGATACCACCGGCACCGCCCACCGGCAGGATGTGCCAGTTCACCGAGAAAATCACGATCAGCATCAAACCCAGCCAGAAAGCCGGCATGGACATCCCGAACAGGGCCAGAATTGTGACCAGGTTGTCCATCCAGGTATAGGGCCTGACCGCCGCCACAATTCCGGCAGGAATCCCCAGAATACAGGCAATGAGCGTCGCAACCAGTGCCAGCAGTACCGTATTGACCAAGCGAGGCCTGATCTCCTCGATCACCGGATTCTGGGTGCGGGTGGAATTGCCCAGATCCAGCATCACCAGCCGGGTCATAAATATCTTGTACTGAACAATCACCGGTTTATCCAGACCCAGTTGGTGCCGGATGAGCTCAATCTCTGTATCTGTGGCCGTTTGCCCGGCGATCACCGCAGCCGGATCCCCCGGCAGTGCCCGCAGGATAAAAAACAGAAACAGGGTAATCCCCAAAAGCACCGGGATCGTAGATATCAAACGCCCGAAAAAATATCTAGCCATGATACTGTTTCCCCTGTTTCAGTGAGTCAGAATACCTATCCATTAGCGGTAGGTCATATATTGCGGGTAGCACTTTTCGTGAGACAGTACCTGGATTCCCTTGAACTTAGAGGAATATGCAATGGAAAAAGGCTCCACGTGCAGCCAGATGACTGGTGCATCGTCCCACAGTATCTCTGTTGCTTTTTTATACAAGGCCTTACGTTTGTTCTTGTCCAATACAACGCGTGCCATGTAAGTCAGCTTGTCAAATTCCTTGTTGCTGTAGAAACTCGAGTTCAGACCTCTTGGCGGCTGAACATAGGAGCTGAAAAACATGAAGGTCATGAAATCCGCATCGTAATATGGGGCTCCCCAACCCAGCAGGAACAGCTCAAGCTCTGTTTTGTCCAGCGGTTTCCTGGTCATGGCCTGATAGGTCGGCCAGTCATAGGTGCGCAATTTGGCATTCACCCCGATGTTCTGCAGATAGGCCTGCACAGTTTCCGCAATCTGCTTGTCATAGTTATAGCGACCGACAGGGCTGATCAGGCTGATTTCAGTATTCGGAGGAAAATTGGCCTTTTTCAGTAACGCCTTGGCTTTTTCCGGATTGTACTCATACTGGTTGTCCATTCGGGAATACCCGAACAATGACGGCGGCATGGTACCCTCCAGGGGTTTGGCGATTCCGAAAAGGACCCGTTCCGTGATTGCCTTTTTGTCGATGGCGTAGTTCAAGGCCTGCCTGAAATATTTGTTCTTGGTAAATCCTTTCTGCGTGTTCATCCCGATGAAGATCATCCGGGTACTGAGCGGACGGGCAACATTAAAATCCGGGCTTGCTTCAAGAGACTTGATGTCCGGGGGAGATGGGGAATATGAGATATCAAGCTCTCCGGAGCGCAGCATGGCAATACGGGTTGCGCTTTCCGGAATGACCCGGTATATAATTTTATCTACCGTGGGACGCTTTCCCCAGTAGTTTTCATTACGCACCAGGACAAGCCGCTCTCCCTTGACCCATTCCACCAGCTTGTAAGGACCAGCGCCTACATGCTCCTTGCGCAGTTTATTGATGTCGAAGGGTTGCGTCGCCTTAAGTGACATGGCAGCTCCCAGGGCTGTTACCTCAGCCATGGGGGCAAATGTTGATTTGAGGTTAAACTTGACCGTATAGGCATCAGGGGTTTCAACATTCTTGATGGCAGCAAGAAAAAACCGGAATGGTGCCCGAATTTTCGGATTCAACTGCATATCAATATAGTTCTTGTGGCTGTATGCATTGAAATCAGACCCGTCGGTGAACTTAACCCCTTTACGCAGCTTGATCGTAAAGGTCTTTCCATCCGGTGAAAATTTCCAGGAGGTTGCCAGGTTGGGTATCAGCTCACCGTTTTCACCATACTGCAAGATCGGTTCGTATATCAGCTGAGCAATATTGAATGGGATCATCGTGGTAATCTGAAAAGGAACCAGTGTATCCGGATCAATTCCGATACCGATCCTCAGTACCTTGATGTCCTTGCCCCAAACTGCGGCAGGCATAATTCCCATGCTCATCACAAGCGCTATTCCAACCAATAGCATCAAATGACTCTTCTTTCTCATTTTCGGTTGTTGCCACTTTGAAGTGTAGCTTGACATCTTTCTTCTCCGTTAAAGGTTGAACAATCTTCTTCCTTCTGCTTAGGGATCGCACAAAAATAACTTGGCCTAAGCTGTCTGCAATGCAGTAGTATCGTTAGAATGTAACTTCCCATAATCTGTTCACAAAAGTCCCAACAGCCGAACATTTTGCAAACAGAATGTGAACTAGCATTCTAGCCGACCTTGAAGTCCCGAAAAGACCGGACATTTTGCTGCCAGAATGCCACAGCAACGCGATTCCTTGACAGGCGACGTGTTTCCTTTTCCCTGATGGGAAACACTTGGCTAATGAGAAACACTCGACTAATGGGAATCACTTGAGTAATTTTTGAGTTGACTCTTAGTTGATACAATCAGAAATGAAACGTCTTACAGCTTTTTTCTAGGCATCGTCCCTTCATCAATCAATCTGTCGAATTTATAAGAGTGAGGTTTCGAGCCCGGTAGCTCGGACTGGATTTCGTTCTAGCGACTATCCTCAGCCTGACGAAAGTAATGGTTTTGCAGGGCACCAGGAGCGGTCATTTGTTCAACCCTGTTATACCATCATCATGGCATTGTCATCGCCTGCCTGGGGCTGGTGAAGATAAGGTTCCAATATCAGCCCTTTGAAAGGCTAGGCAATTCCAACCTGTTTGTCAACATCCTTTCTATATCTGAATACTTTATGAAGATACTGTTCATAGGGAAACAGCATGATGCAGCAACATAGGGATCGTACAAAAATAACCTGGCATAATCTGTCCGCAAAAGTCCCATAAAGACTCAGCAATGTCCGGTTAGGTTTTTGCAAAAAGCTGAATGACAAATCCAGTCTCTGCGCATAAGGATTTAAAGATTTTCTATGTTTGCTTCACGAAAAACCGCCAAACTCACTCGTGCCTCGCTCAAACAAGGCTTATTTTCGCTACGCTAAACTAAGAAAATCTAATAAATCCTTATAAGCTCGATTCAGAATTCATCATTCAGCTTTTTGCAAAAACCTAACCGGACATTGATGATA
>Ga0233430_1002909_pt1 | contig 18371 bp, 14 predicted proteins | sample SI_118_April2016_2_FD_179883 | JGI IMG/M metagenome (GOLD analysis project Ga0233430, IMG submission 179883) | Seawater microbial communities from Saanich Inlet, British Columbia, Canada - SI_118_April2016_150_MG | ecosystem: Environmental > Aquatic > Marine > Inlet | place: Canada: British... | reverse complement strand
ATACCTGGGCTTGAACAGATACGTCCAAAGCTGATACGGACTCATCTGCCACAATCAGTGAGGGGCGTGTAATCAAGGCTCTGGCAATGGCTATGCGCTGGCGTTGACCACCGGAAAATTCATGGGGAAACTTGTCCGTATCTGTGGGATATGTGGATATTAGAACCATTCCCGGTCAAGTTCATAAACAGATCAAGATGCAGTTGCAGGAAATACTTAACCAATTGGCTGCAGATGATCCTGATTTCTATGCACAAATCGAGTTTATAGCGGATAAGCCTGTTGTCAGCATGGACAAAGAAGAACCCATTGTCATGATTGCAGCAGGGGCGTACAAAGATATCACGGGTAAAGATCCTGTTTATAATGGCGTTCCAGGAGCCATTGATGGAGTTTTTTAAGGGATTTAAAGGATTACAGATAAAAAAACATGTTGAGTCAGCGGTATGTAAAAGGGAAAATACGTTCAGGGTATTTTCTTACTTCTTTAAGGACTGTCTGGAAATCCGATTCCTTTAAAAAATTGAAATGATCTGCATCAAGATTTTTAGCAGATGTTTTGATATCTTTTTCCCAACGGGTAAAATCAATCTCGAAATTTTTTTTAGTTTCCTTCCTGTAATTTGCGAGCATGGATATGGGCAAAAGTGACATAACATGAATTGACGGGCCTAAGTGATCTGAAAGACAAATGTCAATACTTTTGATCATCATTGTTATGGCTTCATCAATATGGCCGAGACTGTATGCTATCTGGCCTGTATTATATGCAAAAAGCTGCCATGGGTGGGTGTCCATTTTAATGCTGTCAAGCCTTGGTCCTATCCATTGGTAATATTTTTTTCTTATTGGATGATCCTTGACCTGGCAAAAAAAACGGGCAAGTAAAGCATACCCCCAAGGGTCTAATTCTACCGGCTGTATCAGGATATTTTCAAGAATGTTGATTTCAAGATATGCTTTCAGGCTTTCCTCTGCTTTAACAAAATTACCTGCATCAAGGCGGGCAAAGGTTATATAGCTCAGGTGTCGCTTCCATTCATCCTTGAATTCAGGTGTGGTGCCTTTGCCAAGTGCCTTGCAGGCTTTTTGAGAAAGGTTTTCAGATTCTTCAATATATCCTGGCCCGCAAAAAGCCACGTTCTGCATAATCGTTCCATAAAACCGGCCTGTAAGAAGATCAGTGGTACAACCAAAATCACATTTTTGCTTATATTGTGACTCAAGAAATTTCAGTAATCCGGTTAATTCATCGGAAAGATTTTTATGGAAAAAGAACCTGTTGTGATTAAAAACCAGTGCATGGTTATAAAAGGTGACAACGATTTCCATATCAGCCTGCAATACTTTTTTTGTCAAACCCAGACCATAATTTTTCCATTTTGATGCATCTTCAATACAACCCAGGTGGTTTGCCAGGGACAGGTTAGCCGAACACCACTTCAAGGTTGCAACAGGTGAAACGTTGGACAGTTGGTCAAGGACATTCTGTTTTATCAGTTTACTGATCGCCTTGCCTTTATCAAGCAGATACCCGTCAACAATTTTTTCAAAATTAGATGTAAAAATAAAAAAAAGTGAGGGATTGTTAATCACTTTATATAGTGTTTTGTCAATTGAACGTTCATTTTGTATCCAGGTTATCCATTCAGCAGGAAGGTTGCCGATATTTTCAGCAAATAGTTTTGGGTCTTGGATTATATTAGATAAAAGTGATAATTTTTCTTTGTGTTTTTCAGAATACAAAGAAAAAAACATCCAGGCCTGTTTGAAATTAGAAACTGGAATCAGTACTGGCTTTTTTTCTTTTTGGACAACATCGTTGGCAAAAGGATAAAGCAACCCATCAAATCTCAATTCAGCACCCATAATTTTTTTATCAAGATGGCCAATCTTTGTAATGGTTCCATCCGCCTCAATACCTCCGGTAGCCACAAGTTTTGTGGTTACCGGTCTTGCCGTTAAAATTCGGGTAAAACCCAGGGCAAGGGGAAGTCCCAGGGAGATATCCTTAAATTGGACCGTTTTTCCGGGAATGGTTAAGGGAAAACATAAAAAAAATTTCTTTCCAACCGGCTGTACAAAGCTTGTTGCCATCTGCTTTGCCTTTTCAACAGCCTGTAACAATGTATCGCTCAATATCGGCTGAGCCCACTCAGGAATCATGTAGTATTCCAGTTTTTCGTCCAGCAACCCGATTATAAATAATCGGATACCTGCGGTGTTATTTCCTGTAAAAATGACAGGTACTGAACACCAGGAACCCATTTTGGTCGACCCAAGGCTAAGTCCAAGATATTTTTTTACATCTAACGTGTCAGTTAAAAAAGATTCTGCCCAGGAAGGCTGTCCACTTTCTTCTTTTAATAAAAAACTGGTTAACAGGTAGAGGTTAAAAAGTTCCTTCAAGCCTTTTGATATCGCTCCAATGCTTGTTATTGCCTGATATTTGTTTTTAAAGTCCTGGTGTGAAATTTCCTTAAAGGGTGAATAGCTACAAGTTAAGAGTACATCTTTAAACATTATATGATGGTTTTGTGCAAGGAATTCAAGGCTTGAAATATTACCGGAACTCATGAACGATCCTTTTCACTGATATCATCAATAATAATAATTGACACACAGTCGTCTTTTCTTTTTACCCTGTCAAATTGTGCTAAAAAATTTTTACTGATACCATCCCAGGAGCATTTTCCAGAAGTCGACGATCTGTTTTTTTTATCTGAAATAAAACACATGAAAGAAAGTTCCTTCATACCCACTGCAAGACCTGGAATTTCCCCTGTGACGGTGTATCCTTCAGATGATGATTTTTCATGAAACACTGGACATTCAACTGGTTTTACGGCTTTTATTTCCCCATCCCGAATACATAAGCATGCAGCGATGATCTCTTTGTGATCATCTGCTGAAGCTGAAAGGCGAATGGATTCCGGTGCAAATCGAAGCAAAGCAAAGCATTCCTCTATAGTTTCTGGTTGCCACAACCATTCAATATCACCCTTAACCTTTTTTATTTTTCCAATAAGCGTATCAATTGAACAGTGGGCAAAGGAAAAAATATTTGAAGTCTGTTTTTCCATAAGTTCATTAACTGCCTGAATTGAAAAAGAATACCCGGTTTTTATTTCAAGCTCTTGAAAATATTGTCTTGGATCATCTTCGATAAGGGGTAAAAGGCGGGGCGCCCAGTCAGGAAGGATATTGGGATCTTCATGCATTTTCAGTGTCTGGTCCACCACATCATCAGCTACTTGTCCCAGGCACTGATCAAGATATTGTTTTTTAAGTATATATATGTTCCAGGGTTCGATAAAGAATTCATAAGATCCCGTTCTGAGCTTTTCCGGAACCACAAGATCCCCGGGAGAAGCAAGATATATATCATGCCAGGTCTGAGCAACCAGAATTTCATCATCAATTTCGCTTTGATCTTTCAGAACAATTACAAGAGGCGCATTATAATAATAGCCTTCCTGCCAGCGACAAAAGTTTTTATTCAGAATCCTTAACTGGCCTTTCTTGATATTTTTATAATCATCTTGATTGTTTGACAGGTTGAACTTTTTTTTAAAATCTACAGATAATGCATTCCATGCATCGATTTCATTTTTAATATCAGTGGAACAAAAGGGGCATATGTCCCTATGCCTTTTGTTCTCTGTCTGATAGTCTTTCTGGGTCCTGACATCTTGTGGAGGGCAGGTTCGGATTTGGGTGGCAAAGGCCAGTGCCTGTTTTCGAGTATACATTTTTTCCCTTCTACAAACGCTTATAAAAAAAATCACCAGGTAAGTGTGTTTACGGATATATTCTTTTTTTTTTTAAAACCAAGGTCAGTTTAGCCCCCATTGACCATTATGGTTTGTTCAAGTTTTTCACACAATTTATTTGTGAAAAATCGGAAAGCATCAAGATCAGGTCTTTCATTTTTCCATACGGGTTCCGGTGAAAGCCATTCAAGAGGTCGTAAAAATGTTTTAAGCCTGGCCCTGAGTTTATCCCTTTGATATGAAAGGTTGGCTTTCCTATCCATTAATGCTGATATTTCAATGCTTTTAAGCCCCTGGCATTCATAATAATAAAATATCTTTTTTTCTTCACCCTGGAGAATATTAAAAAAATTAACAGCCCATTTACGGATGTACGAAAGCTTTTCACTATCCGGCCCAGGATCATCAGCTTTATTTATCAGGGGGTTAAATTGATATTTTTTTTCTTCACTGTTACCAGTTAAGGGAAAAGACGCTATTGAAGCACTCAATTGGACATATTTATTTATCCAGGAAAAAAAATCCCTGATACTTATTCTGATATGTGGCTCAAAAGTTGCTGCGGCACTTTCTTTCCAGAAATAAACTGCCAGTTTTAATATGGTTTTCTTTTTTGTCATGGATTTATAATTCATTGGAATATCGTCAGGAAAAGCAATTGCCATCAGATCTTCAGCCAGAATAATAGTATTGGGTTTTGTATCTGACATGCCAAAACATAACCCCCTGCTCCGGGATTTATATTTTTTCAACTCGCTGGACTCGCGCAAGACGACAGAAACACGCCTGTAAAAATATCGCCATGCATTATCATAAATATCCTTGCTTTCCTCCTTGCTGCGGACTCTTTCAATGACATGGTTTAAAAATCCAGTGCTTATGTAACCGGCAAGACCTCTGGCACCCTGCAAAAGGATTTTCTGAATGCCAGGCTTTTGAAGGATAAAAGCCAGAAGTTCCTGATAAATTTCCCGTGCATCTGATAATTGCAGGTTCAAGCCGGGCAAAGAAATATTTTGAAAGGTCATTTTTTGATAAAGACGATCTGCAATGGTTTTAAGCAGTTTTTCATTTTCAGGTTGCAAAAGCCATTGTTCAAATTTTTTTGGGGTTATGCTTTCACTCATTCGGTTAAGTCCTTTTCCCGGTCGAATCGTATGTCATTTTCCGGTACTTCGCCCAGAAATCTCAAGGTACCTGCTTCCAACGGGGGTATATTAAAGGGTAACCTTTCAACCAGAAAAGATTTTTTATCCATAGGAATATCTGTATGCAAAAGCCTTGTTCCTTTTTCGATCCATCTTGAATGTTTCCCTTGATATGTAGATGAGCATGGACATACCTTAAATCCTGCAGATGCACCAAGGGGTTTTAAAGCAAAGACCGGGTGTGTGCCATCAGGGGGTTTTTTGACTACAAATCGGCCGCCCGTCCACTTTTTTAAATTTTTATCAGGAGCACCTTTGAAAAAAAAGTTTTTCCGCCAATATTCAAGGGGCAGGAATTTAACTGATCCCAGTATCAGGTCAGAATTTTTTTCTGCTATGGAAACAGCCAGTTGTTCTTTCCATACATCATTGTACCCGAACATTTGCGTTGCAGTGTGCATCATACCTCATAATCAACCATTTATAAAAGGCTTGTTATCGTACATCTCTTGTATTCTGTCCGGCTCAGGATTGTAAACTATAAGCCTTTTTTTTATTTTAATGTCAACCCTAATTTTTTTTGAAAAATTTAAAAATAAATCCGTTTATCAATATAATGTTAAGAATAAACTAAGATAATAGGTATTTATACCTATTGACGAGTACGTTTAGTTTTACTAATTGATGATAAGTCATTTAGAAGGAACAATAGACATAATATTTTAAAATCGGCAGACATATCACCTCGGGAGATTGAAAAAATGATTTTCGGGAGATACACATTTAAACTCAAGCTTAAAGATGATGCCATCCTCCCCTTTTACAAAGGCTCGACCTTCAGGGGTGTATTAGGGCATGCCCTTAAAAAAACAGTCTGTGCATTAAAACACCAGACCTGTGCGACTTGTATTTTAAGGAAGAACTGTACATACGCCCTTGTTTTTGAAACAGCCCATGCTGTTGAAATGCCTGATCTGTCAAGGATTTCTTCCCCACCGCACCCAATGGTACTGGAGCCGCCGCTGACTCAAAGAACAATGTTTAACAAGGGTGAATTCTTAGAATACTCACTTCTTCTTTTCGGCCAACTGAATCAGAACCTACCTCATTTTATTTATGCATTTGATCAGATGGGTCAGATGGGTATTGGCAAAAAAATTAACGGGAAACGAAGCCGATTTGTTCTTGAAACTGTCAAACAGTCAGATTCAGTTCTGTTCAGTGAAGGGGATGAGTCAATAAATCTGCCTGAAAAACTGGAAACGATTAACCTTGCTATCAGTGCACCAAGGAATAGGAAAAAAATGCTCATAAAGATGATTACTCCTTTAAGAATTTTGAGCACACACAACGGGAACCCTGCCCTTGAATTCCAGATCCTTGTAAAGTCCATGATCCGGAGGACAACTGCTTTACTCAATTCCTATGGAAAAGGGGAACCGGATCTGGATTATTCGGGTCTCGTAAAAAAAGCGGGAGATATCAAGATAACAGAAAATAAACTGACCTGGTTTGACTGGCAAAGGTACTCTGCAAAGCAGGACAAAAAGATGTTCATGGGAGGTTTGACAGGTGAAATAGAATACAGGGGAGACCTGGCCCTTTTCATGCCTTTAATTGAAGCGTCAGAAAAAGTCCATATTGGTAAAAATACATCTTTTGGGCTGGGAAAAATAGCAACAAAAAATGTTGATAATAAAAAAGGAGAAATAAATGGCATTTCCTGTTAGCAAATTTAAGAACATATGTGAGCATAAATTTAATATTGAGATTGTCACTCCGCTTTTCTCAGGAAGTGCCGGTAAAACTGATGCTGAACTTAGACCATCGGCTCTGAAAGGGATGATGCGGTTCTGGTGGAGAGCGCTTTATGGGAGCGATGATATAAAAAACATGAAAGAAAAAGAGGCTGCCATTTTTGGTGATACTGATTGCAAATCAGATGTGGTGATTGCATTTCATGATAAAGCTAATTGTAACCCAGTTAAGAAAGGTATTAATAAAGGAAGAATATTTACAGCAAAAAGCAAAGGGAGAACTTTTCCCATAAGCATTATCGAATATCTTGCTTATGGTTTGTATGAATATCAAAAAGGGAAAGGAAATGTTTTTATCAAAGAACATTTTAAACCTTTACAAGGCCGAGCATTTTCTTTGCAGATATTTTGTTCTTTAGACCATGAAGATCAAATCATGAGGTCATTAAAAATGCTACATCTTTACGGTGGGCTAGGCGCAAGGAGCAGAAATGGTTTTGGAAGTATATACATTAATGGAATTACAGACAAAAAGCCCATAGAAGAATTTCAGAAAATAACACCAAGTTCAAGAAAAAGTTTTACCTCTTTTTCAAAGGATGCCAGACTATTCCTTTTTAAAGAGCAGAATACATGGGATGATGCCTTATCAGATGCAGGCATGGCATATAAATCAGCAAGAAATAATTTGGAAAACAGACATATTTTTGAAAGACGTCAGCTTATTGCTAAGCCAATCATCGTAAAAGGAGAGATCAATATCCCAGACCGTCATGCCAAACCCTATTTTCTCCATGTCCATAAAACAGGAGACAATAAATTCAGAGGGCAGATCCTGTTTCTGCCCTATCAATATTATAAGGACAGCAAGTTACGAGAATATGACAATACGTGTAACGATATGAATAAAACCATTAGAGAAGCGGATAATTTTGTTAAGGAAATTTCAGCTTCCAGGGAGGGTGCATGACCTTTTTAACACCAGGTACAGAATACTGGAATAATAAATTTGCAGCATTTATGCATGATCCTTTTGATAAGGTGTTTCAAATCCCGGGACATGAAAACAGGGCAGCAGAACTTATTAAACAATACGGACTCGCCATGCCCAATGATAAATTCTGGCGAACCGCCGATGCCATGGCCGCTGGATTTGAGCGGGGACAGGTTCCGTCTTACAGCAAGGATGAAAACAAAAATGGAGCTATAGATTATTTTGCAAATCCTGTACTTACCCATCCAACATCAAATTTAGATTCTTTGAAAATCGGTCTGCCGGAAAGTCTCAGGGAACTGCCCAGAGAAAAGGCAGTTCAGACAATTTATGAAAACTTACTTGGTGCGGTGAAAAAATGCATTGGAAAAACAGATGATCAGTCCGGTTATTCAGGTAGGTTTAAGGGAGAACCGGACCTTTTTGCCAAGGCAAGGTTTTTTTATACTCATTTGAGACTGCGGTTTTATCTTGCCCAAAATAATGTCGCTTCCCTGGGTGGCTTTTGGCACAGGATTCCTGCAGATTCAAGATTCCCAGATCATTCCATATGGCAGCATAATGCACTGACATCGGCTTTTTATTCCTGTATGGAACTTTCCGGTCAGAATGATGATATAGGTATGATGATGTTCAGTATAACCCCGGTTCAAGCGTTCATAGGAAGGGCAAGAAAACTCAGGGATTACTGGACAGGTTCAGTAATTTTATCCTGGCTTGCCTTTGAAGGCATCAGGTGGGTATGTGAACATCTTGGTCCTGATCATATTCTGTATCCTTCTCTTATTGATCAGCCCCTGATGAGTGAGTACCTTGAATCTGAGTGGAGAATGGATGATATCAAAAAACCTGAAGGTTCAAAAGACATAGCTTCTTTTCCCAATAAATTTCTTTTTCTTGTTCCCCAGTCCCAGGCAGAAGATATAGGCCGACTCATTAAGCAGCATATTAAAGAAGAGTGGATTAAGCTTTGTAATGCAGGGGAAGGTGTAATAAGAGATGTTTTAAAACTGGAGAAAGGCCGGGCCGACGACCATATCCATTCAATGTTCCAAAGACAGACCCATGACTATTGGGAATTTGACTGGGCATCGGTAAAAATGCTTTCTGGTGAACCTGGGTCAAGAGATGAAATGGTTAAATTCCTGCCGGAGGGTTTGTATTCTGACCAATCAGGAGTTCTTGAAATATTTAATGAAATAATTAAAGATAAAACTTACTATGACAAGTCTGGCAAGGGAGTGTTCTATTCTGTGACTCATTCTCTGGTTCAATCTATTCTGGCTGCCTCAAAAACACTTAAATTTTCCAGAAGAGCAGAAGAAAATGGAGAAAAATGTCATTTGTGCGGTGAATTTGAAATCCTTCATTCAGAGGCCAATACTACGTCCATGGGTGCGGGTGCCTACAAGGAAGCGATAAAAGATTTCTGGGTACTTCTAAAAGATAAATGGGCAAGGGATTCTGATTTTGGGAAAAATGCTGAAAAACTTTGTACTGTCTGCCTTATGAAAAGAATTTTGTACCGAGTGTTTGAATCACCACAATCCCAAAATACTGATAATCATGTTCTTTATAATATGTTTCATAAGAATGAAATGTTTCCGTCAACAACTTATATCAGCCTGTTTAATTATTATAAAAGGCAGGGGATAGATGATCCAAAACAAAAACAGAAGGTAGCCCAGGACCTGTATGAAAACAGTGCAGATATCCTGGGACGGGGAAGCAAAGAACCAGGGAACAGGGATAAATATTATGCTATTCTCATGATGGACGGAGATAAGATGGGAAGACTGGTAAATGGAACCACCCTTGCTTCAACCTGGAAATCAGTTCTGCATCCTGATATGCTTGGACGACTGGAAAAAGAGTCTTTTGAAGCAAAATACAGAGACAACTGGGTGAAAATTTTCAAAAAGTATCCACGGCGTTTGCTGACACCAGCCATACATGCAGCAATATCAGAATCGTTGGGTGATTTTGCCATCTATGGTGTTGCATCTATTGTAAAAAAATATGATGGCCGCCTGATTTATGCAGGGGGTGATGATGTATGTGCTGTCCTGCCTGTGGACACAGTATTATATGCGGCTCGGGAAATAAAAGACTATTATAATTCAGCCTTTCAGATCATCCAACCTGATGGATCAAGTTTGCAGGTCAAAGATAAATGGCCGATCAGTGAGGGAAAATTATCAATCAACCTTGGCACAGGAAAAGATATCTCTATATCAGCGGGTATTTTGCTTTGTCATCACAAGGAAAACCTTTCTCAAATGATTTCCAATTCACATCAACTTCTGAATCGTTATGCCAAGGAAAAAGCCGGCAGAAATGCCTGCGCCATAGAGCTTCGGAAAAGATCAGGAGGCTCAAGATTTTTCGTTCGAAAATGGGATGATACTGTCTGGGATTCTTTCACTACCATTGGCAAGGCTTCGGCAGGTGGTGTTAAGGATATTGAAGCAGTATCCAGATCCCTGGTTTACAGATTGGAATATTACAGGGATGGCATTGAAGCCATTATAAAAATAGAAGAAAATGTTGACAATAAACTCTTGACTGCCTTTATTGAAAAGCAGCTTGAGCGGTCATCTCTTGGTAAATCCATTGAAAAAGAGTTTGCCGGCAAAATAGCCAATATCGTAATAGAAAAAAATCAGGAAGGAGATCCGGAATTCAAGCCGGAAGGGCTTATTGTGGGATCTTTTCTTTACGGAGGTGAAGCCAATGAACACAGGGCATAATAAAACATGGTATAAAATAAGACCTGTTGATACCTTTTTTTTCAAAGGATCAACTCCTATGGTTATGGGTGAGAACCACACGTCAGAATTTATTTTTCCGCCTCCCGCAGGAGCCATTGCTGGAGCTGTCAGAACAGCGGTGCTGCGGCAGCAGGATATCGATTTTAAGACTTATACGTCAAAAACATACGACAACGCTGAGATTATTTCTGCCCTGGGTAAAGCTTGTGATCCTCCTCCTTTTGAGATACTTGGTCCAATACTTTCCAAGGCAGGGAATATTTATCTTCCTGCACCATTTAGTTGGTATATGGAAAAAAATGATACTTCCAAAGAAGCAGCCATACCTGTTTATAGAGGAAAACCTATTGAATCCTCCTTTATCAAAACATCAAAGGGCAAAAGTTTTTATATTGCCAGAGGAAGGGACGGAGAACTTTTGAGTATGGGCGGCAGATGGATAAAGCTGAATGATTTTTATTCCAATGGTGAATCAATCAGGGTACGGCCGCTTGCAGATTTCTTTGTCGGCGAACCCAGAACGGGAATAGCACTGGAAAATAACAGAAAAGTAAGAGAATCTCATTTGTACACATTTAACCATATCAGGTTTAAAAAAGATGTAGAACTTGTATTTGGTATAAGTCATAAGGGCCAACTGCCTTTTTCCCCAAACGGCATTCTACAGTTAGGGGCTGAAAAAAGACTGGGATGCTATGAAACCATTGAGATTGATATTTATGAAAATCAAGAGGGTGCAGGTAGCTATATGAGTCTGTCATCCTTAGTCTGTAAGGATATTGATGAAACATCTCTTATTGCAACAGGCAAAATCCAGTATATTGGCGGATGGGATATGAAAAAAGGTTTTCATAAGCCTTCTTGTGAATTTTATCCTGCCGGCTCTGTTTTTACAAAAAATCTAAATGATAATCAGATACCTATCAAGGGAGAATAATTATGCATAAAAAAGAAATTACTTCCATGGCAAGCCTTTATGCCATTTCACCTGTCCATGCCGGCAGCGGCATGTCCACCGGAGCGGTTGATCTGCCCATCCAGCGCGAACGTCATACCAATTGGCCCCATATCCAGGCTTCTGCTGTTAAAGGAGCCATGAGGGCACATTTTAGAAATTATGCCCGGGAGAAAGATTCCATAAATAAAATATTCGGCTCTGACAATCAGGACAGAGGTTATGAAGGCCATGATGGGGAAATCCCAGGTTCCATATCTGTGTCTGATGCAAAACTGCTTGCTTTTCCGGTTAGATCCAATATCGCACCTTTTGTAATGGTTACCTCCCCTGCTGTCTTAAAACGCTTTCAGAATGATCTTTTGATGGCAGGATTTTCCGATGAAATAACCTTGCCAATATTGGAAAATGAAAATGATGCAGTGATGCTGAACTGGCAGAAAACACATGGTAAAATTCTTTTGGAAGATGCCGTGGTAGTAGACGTTACCGTGACTGTGGATATCCCTTTCCTGACTCAACATTTTAAGGATATTGAACATCTTTTGCTGGTTTCAGATACTTTGTTTGATCATATTGTGACCAATTGCACTCAAATTCAAACCCAGATAAAAATAGATCATGAAACAGGAACAGCCCAAGCCGGTGCTTTACGCTATGAAGAAATGCTGCCTTCGGATACTGCTTTGTATGTTGTAATGCATTATAGCAGGCACAGCAATGATATTCAGGCTTCCATGATAAGGGAATTCATTGAAACAAACATTAAAGACTTTATGCAGGTCGGAGGTGATGAAACCCTTGGTAGGGGTATCTGTAAACTGGATTGGATACCAGGGAAGGATGGTGATGTATGAGAAAGATGAGAACACTTGGGCAAATGAGATCTGAGTTTGCTTTGAAGAAAGTGCTGGAGAATCAGACGCTTAAAACATTAAAACCCTTTTCCGCGGGTGCGCCTTCAATGATCCTGCAGAATGGCTTTGGCCAGGCCCTTGCATTCTGGGCTGCAAAGGGAAAATATGAACATATGGCGTTGTTGACTGTGATAAGGGAATGGTTTAATAAAAATGGCAATGATTTTTTTAAAAGCAACACACTTGAAGAATTTATGATCAAAATATCAGAATCTTCCCAGCAGGATTACTTTGAAGCCCAGCAGGAAACAATGCATCTTCTTGAATGGGTCAAGCGATATGCCAATGCCTTTATCAAGGACATTCAAAAAGAGGAGGCTTAGATGACAAAAGATCCATTTTATCCTTTTCACAGGGAACTTCACGATTTTGCAGATCCTGCTAAATTTTCTCTTGGTAATTTTGGTTTATGGTACAATAAACTGATTCCCAATATCGGTCCTGCATCAGATGATAAATGGTGCGCTTGCGCCAAAAATGGAGAAAAAAATGAAAGAACCGAATTTTATAAAAAAGTTTACGATGATATGAAAAAAAATTCGGCAGTGGCTAAACTTCTTGAAAAAAAACACTGTTTTCAGATGGACTATGTTAGACGTATGGAGCAGCAAGGCTTTCTTGCCTGCGCTTTTACCGGAACATTGGATTCTGCACTGATAACAGGGCTGGGGGAAGCTCATCCAAGCGAAACTTCGCTTGTGCTTGACCACACCCTTGGTATTCCATATATCCCTGCTTCAGGTATCAAGGGAATGGTGCGTTTTTCACATTCAAAAGGACTTTTGTTTGATAATGACGGACATTATACAGACATCTTTGTAAACGAAATTTTGAAAAAAGGTTCTCCAGAATTTATTCTTGATGAGGCAAATAAAGAAACTCGCATCCCCTTGTTTTTTGGCGGGAATGCTGAAAATAGCACCAATAAATCCATTGATAAAAGAAGGGGCAGCGTTATCTTTTTTGATGCCTATCCAGTAGCAGTACCGGAACTTCATTCTGACATCATTAATCCCCATTATTCACAATATTATGGTGATGACAATAAGCCGCCGGGAGATTATCTTGATCCTGTACCAGTCAAATTTTTAACTGTTGCCCCTGAAACTTTGTTTGTATTCAGATTCCTTTTTGATCCAGAATCAGCAGAGCATAAAGATCAATTTTTTAAGGCTGTGAAAAATGTCTTGACAAAAGAGGGTATTGGCGCAAAAACAGCCATCGGATATGGCCGGTTTAAGCAGATATCGGAACAGTCGCCTAAAGTATTAAATGATGCATTTAAAGAATATTTAAAAACCACTTTATCGGAAAAAGAAAAACAGGAAAGTGAAATAAATGATTTGATATTAAGGATAAACAAAGTTGAAAAAGGAAATGCCAGCATTATTGATAGCCTTTTCAGTGAATGGCAGAGCAAAACATTCATGCTGAAGGATACTGGAATAGCCAAAGCTTTTTCTACCAAGGTAAAGGAAAAGAAAAGTTGTGGAAATATCACCAAGCAATATGCGGTTATTACTGAAATCCTAGGTACTAGATCGGAAGTGGAGACAGTTGTAAAGACACCCGCAAAAGAGGTTTTACACAAACAACTTGACAGCACAATTATTAACAAGCTGGAGGCTATTATCCAACGAGGATACTGTGCCAAAAATGAAAAAAATAAGATTTTGAAAAAATATAAAGAAGATTACCCAGACCTATGCTCAAAAATAAAGAAATTATCTGCAAAAAACTAATGAGGTGTTGTGAAAAATATGCAAGAGAAAAGAAAAATACTCCTGTTATTTAACCACCAGTTTACCATTGGTCAGGAGGAAGATGCAAGAAGGTCTCTTGGTGTAAAAACGATTCTTGCTTTGCCGGATCATTTGAAAAAATTATGGTCTCAGATTCCTCCGGAGAAGGAATCCATAGAGGCCTTTCTCATGCCTATTAAGGACTGGACACAAAGAAAAGCGTCTAACAGAGATTATGTATTGATACAAGGAGATTTCGGCGCCACCTATTTAATGGTAAATTTTGCATTTGAACAGGGTCTTCTACCTGTTTATGCCACTGCTGTCAGGAAGGCCTCTGAGAAGATCCAGAGCGATGGTTCTGTAAAGATGGAACACGTTTTCAATTTCTGTAGGTTCCGGAAATACGGGCTGTAAACGCCAAAAGGATTGATTATGTTTTTTCTGGTTTGTTTTGATATCGTTGACAACAGGACCCGATACAGGGTAGTGAAAATATTGAAAGGATATGGTGTACGTGTTCAAAAATCAGTGTTTGAATGTGCAAATATGACAGAGCATAAATTTTTAAAAATGAAATCCGATATAGATAATGAGCTTGATTACGGGGAAGACACGATCCGGTTCTATCCGCTTTGCAAATCATGTATCAAATCAGTTGAATTTTCAGGCATTGGCATGGTGCCTTATACCAAGGCCTATTCTGTATCATGATGCAACACAGTTCTTTGACAATTTGTGATAAAAAGTGACGGATGCTATGAGGGCTGTTAAACAGGAGAAAGATAAATTCACCATATCATGTAATTCCAAAAGCTTGCATGGATTTTAAGGGGCCTGAGATCCGTCACTTTTGAATATTATATAATTACAGGAAGTTAAGTGAAAAGGGCATACAAAAAAAGTGTGAAAAAAATTATCGAACCACGAAAACCGACCAGGTCCGTTAAATCGGCTCTGGAAACTATTGTCTTTTGGGCATTTCAACTACCCAGGGTCAGAAATACCGCCTCGATTAGAGAGGATTGAGACATAGTTGTGGCGAATACTCCAACAACTATAATAGGTCAGAAATACCGCCTCGATTAGAGAGGATTGAGACAGCTCTGTAGTGTTAGTCAACTGTACGCGTTGTTGTCAGAAATACCGCCTCGATTAGAGAGGATTGAGACTATATGAGAAGGCTAGAAGACATCAGTTAATTACTCAGTCAGAAATACCGCCTCGATTAGAGAGGATTGAGACATGTCATCATACTCGACGTCGTTGGCATTAGCCGCGTCAGAAATACCGCCTCGATTAGAGAGGATTGAGACTTAGTATCCAGGTCGATACGTTGTTTTGCTACGTTGTCAGAAATACCGCCTCGATTAGAGAGGATTGAGACATTTTAAATCTGCTGCATCAGACTCTGATAAAAGGTCAGAAATACCGCCTCGATTAGAGAGGATTGAGACTTTGTAATTCCGGATTGACGAGGACCTGTTGGAAAAGTCAGAAATACCGCCTCGATTAGAGAGGATTGAGACCAGAATCCATTAATTCCTCGCAATCGCTGCATTTGCGTCAGAAATACCGCCTCGATTAGAGAGGATTGAGACTACTTAGTCGTGGTGCTCTTGCTTTCTTTTGCTTAGTCAGAAATACCGCCTCGATTAGAGAGGATTGAGACTTAATGATTTTAAACTCAACATCAATGTAGTCATCCGTCAGAAATACCGCCTCGATTAGAGAGGATTGAGACTTGTGTCGGAAAGATTATCAAACCAGGCTTCAAGGTCAGAAATACCGCCTCGATTAGAGAGGATTGAGACTTCAATGTTTTTTTGTGCCTCTTTTGACGGTCTGAAGTCAGAAATACCGCCTCGATTAGAGAGGATTGAGACTAAAGGAACATTGCTGGGAGCAATGTATTCTTGAAGTCAGAAATACCGCCTCGATTAGAGAGGATTGAGACGAAAGACTGACTATATCTTATTACACCTTCTTTTTGGGTCAGAAATACCGCCTCGATTAGAGAGGATTGAGACAAAATCTTTTTTCAGGATGTATTTTCCTTGCTCTGTCAGAAATACCGCCTCGATTAGAGAGGATTGAGACTACGCCTCTGTTTTTAGAAATGTCATCCAGATAGTGTCAGAAATACCGCCTCGATTAGAGAGGATTGAGACTTTTTTAAGTATTCTTTAGGTGTTAGCATTTTATAAGTCAGAAATACCGCCTCGATTAGAGAGGATTGAGACTTTATAGTTTTTCAATGTGAACATTATAAGTATTGAGTCAGAAATACCGCCTCGATTAGAGAGGATTGAGACTCATCTCATTCGGGCCGACCTTGAGAGCCTTGAAAAGTCAGAAATACCGCCTCGATTAGAGAGGATTGAGACTTGGCTTCCCTTTCTGACAATGATATTGCCATTTCTGTCAGAAATACCGCCTCGATTAGAGAGGATTGAGACTTAACTCTGTTGCAAGTTTTAAAACTTTTTGCCTAGTCAGAAATACCGCCTCGATTAGAGAGGATTGAGACGAATCAGATTGTCAGTTGAAAAACCTTCGGGCATCAAGTCAGAAATACCGCCTCGATTAGAGAGGATTGAGACTTAGCATCCAGGTCGATACGCTGTACTGCGATGTCGTCAGAAATACCGCCTCGATTAGAGAGGATTGAGACTTTCCCACAGTAACATCCCCAATACCATTACTATGGTCAGAAATACCGCCTCGATTAGAGAGGATTGAGACCTGAGACTCATTATTCATGTGAGCACCGCATAATGTGTCAGAAATACCGCCTCGATTAGAGAGGATTGAGACTTTGTCTTGGATCACTCTCAATGATTCATAGTCTGTCAGAAATACCGCCTCGATTAGAGAGGATTGAGACTAATGTCAGTTTGTGTTGTCATGGCGGTGCTCCTGGTCAGAAATACCGCCTCGATTAGAGAGGATTGAGACTGGTGTGGTGGATTCAAGGAACTTCCGACCGAGTGTCAGAAATACCGCCTCGATTAGAGAGGATTGAGACAACTTCCGACCGAGTGAGTCAGTTGCGATGGCATAGTCAGAAATACCGCCTCGATTAGAGAGGATTGAGACTGACGATTCCCACGACAATAGCTTCTTTAAATTTTCGTCAGAAATACCGCCTCGATTAGAGAGGATTGAGACTTTCTAATGCTTATTAATGCATCATACTCCATATCGTGTCAGAAATACCGCCTCGATTAGAGAGGATTGAGACATAATGTTCTATGTTCTCTTGTTCTATTCTTGACAGTCAGAAATACCGCCTCGATTAGAGAGGATTGAGACTGAACTGGGTATGGCTTAGCTAAGGGTTATGCCTTGTCAGAAATACCGCCTCGATTAGAGAGGATTGAGACTATTTGATCCTTATCAAATGGTTTTTTCCCCATGTGTCAGAAATACCGCCTCGATTAGAGAGGATTGAGACCAGTCGCTTCTCTCTTTGCGTTTGAAAGATTTTCAGTCAGAAATACCGCCTCGATTAGAGAGGATTGAGACTTCATTTGCTTCAAAGCCTTCAGTCAAATATTCATCGTCAGAAATACCGCCTCGATTAGAGAGGATTGAGACTTCAAAAACTTCAATTAAAATATTTTTCCTTCTTCAGGTCAGAAATACCGCCTCGATTAGAGAGGATTGAGACTTGTCAAATGAATCTGAGTTAAGTCTTTCCATAATGGTCAGAAATACCGCCTCGATTAGAGAGGATTGAGACTCAATCTTTTCAATCTTTTCAATCTTTTCAATCTTGTCAGAAATACCGCCTCGATTAGAGAGGATTGAGACTTGATACTTTCTGTATCAATCTTTTCAATACCAGAGTCAGAAATACCGCCTCGGTTAGAGAGGATTGAGACTTATCAGACTTATCAAGCAATTGCTGAAAAGTAAGTCAGAAATACCGCCTCGATTAGAGAGGATTGAGACTTTAGCAGCCTTTAAAGTACTTGCCCGGACAGTGTGTCAGAAATACCGCCTCGATTAGAGAGGATTGAGACTTATGGCTTATATTTCCGGGCTTATCTGTGGAAATAGTCAGAAATACCGCCTCGATTAGAGAGGATTGAGACTGAATACGTCCAAGGTTTCAAGTAGTGCATCAGTGGTCAGAAATACCGCCTCGATTAGAGAGGATTGAGACTTCAGGTGAGAAGTCAGTAGGAGTTTTTCCTTTAAAGTCAGAAATACCGCCTCGATTAGAGAGGATTGAGACTCAGAGTCTTTCTTTTCTTTAAATTTGTAATTTAAGTCAGAAATACCGCCTCGATTAGAGAGGATTGAGAC
>Ga0233430_1002905_pt1 | contig 18413 bp, 8 predicted proteins | sample SI_118_April2016_2_FD_179883 | JGI IMG/M metagenome (GOLD analysis project Ga0233430, IMG submission 179883) | Seawater microbial communities from Saanich Inlet, British Columbia, Canada - SI_118_April2016_150_MG | ecosystem: Environmental > Aquatic > Marine > Inlet | place: Canada: British... | reverse complement strand
TACTCCATGAACTTACATTAAATATAACAGTAGCAGCAGATAAGGAAGTAAAGTTATAACAACTAGGATTTGTTGTTGTATCGCAAACAGAGCCATCTCTTAAAATTGCAGGAATTGTAAATCCCCTATTACCAATTCCATAAAGTGTTACATTAGCAGAACTATTCAAACCACTATTCGAAGAAACATTAACAATCACTGAATTATTTATAATTCCTATATCATTGCTTAAATTAGTTCCAGTTCCATTTACATTTGAAAAGAAATCAATAATACCAAAAGAAGAATCCTTAACACTAAGATTTAATCCAGCAGAAGAAAGATCATATGCAGTAATATACTGATCAACTAAATTAAAATTAGTAATACTATTATCAATCTGAAGATCTTTATCTCCAACAGGACCAATAATACTATTATTAGTCAATGTAACTTCATTAGTAGTACCTAACACCTGAAAACCATCACTGTTAATATTGTATAACTTATTAGAAGATATACTAAGATTATTAACATTATAAAGATAGAAGCCCCGTTCAGCAGAAGTTATGTTATTACCAATAACTGTACTATCATTAACGCTTTGCAAAATTATTGCAGTATGTCCTGCTAAGATAGTATTATTAACAAAAGACAATCTACTACCAATTGTAGAAGCACCAATTGCATGAAAATTACTCTCAATATAATTATTAATAAAACTCATATCATTAACATTAGTAGAAAAATCAATTGCATCATTAGTAGTATTAGTAACAAAAATATTATCAACAAACGTATAATTAGCTGTATTTGTAATCTGAACAGGTGTTCCAGAAACATTAACTAAATTATTGGTAATTGATATGTTTCCACCACTATTCGAAATCTTAATTCCAATAACATCACCTTGCACAAAACCAGTAACAGAATTATTAGTAATGGTATTAAAAGAGCCAGCTGATTGAAATCCTATACTTTGTTTGTTAAGAAGTGTAATTGTATTATTAGAAAGCACAGAATCATTAGTAAGTTGAACCCAAACACCAGTACAATAATAATCACAATAAATCTTATTATAATAAAATGATCCATTAGCACCAATAAGATCAAATCCATAGTTTAATCCAGTTCCATCGACAATTACACTATTATTATTTACAATGGAATTATCTGATACAATTAACATGCCATAATTTGTATGATTTCCATAAAGAGAAACTGAATTATTAACAACCACTAAATTATCAGAATTTTGTAGCCTAACACCAGCTTTACTTATTGACTTATCTCCACTCCTATTTCCTTTATAGACATCACAATTCTTAACAGTTAAATTATCATAATTCTGAGAAGATATACCATAACCATCACTAACATTACCGTAAGTAATTCTATAACCATTACAATCTAAAGTAATGCCATGATTTTGGATTTCAATACAAGTACCATTTGAAACAACATCAGTAGTTAAGATATAGTTTGCATTTAATTGAGTTAAGTTTCCACAAGAATTATTTCCAGGAATTTGAGCAGCAGATGTTTCACCAACACTATAATTTCCAAAACCACTTATATTAAAGACTACAGTTGTTGCTATTAGTGAAGTGAAATTAGCACATTCAGTACACAGTAATCCGTTCTTTAAGATTCCAACACTTGAAAAACTTCTATCTTCAATACCATATAATGTTATATTCCCACTTCTATTTAATCCTAAATTACTAGAACTAAGATTTAAAGAATTATTTCCAATTACAATATCAGATGTTGAGTTCCCAAATAAGTTATCTCCTGAACCATTTATTGGTATAAAGAAATAAATCTTACCTGTTGTGGTGTTTTCTATAGTAAAGGTTCCACCCATATCTAGCAGGTTATAACCTCCAATTTCTTGGTCAATTAATTTAGTTCCGTTTATTTGTTCTCCTGCATCATTCCATTCGATGTCGTTGCTTCCTCCTACTAGAGTGTTTCTTCTGAAGATATTATCTATAGGAATCTCCAAATTATTTTTATCGAACTTTATTAATTCATTTGAAGTGCTACCCAGGATAATATTATCAGTAAAATTATTTCTCTCAGTATCTCTTCCAAGCCAAATAACTTGTGCACCAGTTGTATTGAAAGTATTATTGAAAATTTTGTCATCAAAAACAGCATCAGTAGCATAAAAACATACACTATTTGTACTTTTTACATTATTATTATATACAATTGTCCTATCAGCATTTTGTAATTCAATACCTCTTCCTGCATTTAATGTTATTGTATTATTATAAATAATATGGTCATCCCCTTGTGCAACTACACCATATGCTTGACTATTTACCCCAGTAGTAGTTATTGTATTAAGAGAAATATTTGCATTTATATTTGCAGCATCTGAAAAGATTATTGCACCAGCAGTAATACCTGTTGTACTAATTGTATTGTTATATACAATTAAATTATCTACCCTATAAAAATCAAAATCAATTGCATCTGAATCTGAAGTAGTATCTCCTTGTGTTATTACACAGTTTTTAATAGTAATATTTGTTCTTGCTGTATTTGTTGCAATAGCATTCCCAAGTCCTGACTGTGAATAATTAATAGTCTTACCCTGACAATCTAAAGTAACATTATCAACAGTTATATTAAAACAAGTTCCAGCAGATGAAACATCAGATGTTAAAGTATAAGTATTATTTTCTTGATCTAATACACCACATAGATTTGATCCAACTGTTCCTATAGTAACAGTCCTAACTTCAGTTGAATTCCAATTAGAATTTGTGTCAGAAGCAAATGCTTGATATTTATAAGTGTCATCAGTTAAACCAGATTTATTAGTAAATATATAATAATTATTTGAGTTTTGCTTTACAAATTCAACATTTCCACTTCCTTTAACACTAATTGAGAAATTATTTAAACTCTGATTAGTATAGAAACTCCATTTATTTGTATCATATTTGTTTAAATTAGAGTGATAAAGTTGTTGAACTTCTGTTGTAGATAAACTCCTATTCCAAATTATTACTTCATCTATTGAACCATTGAAATCATAATCTGTTGGTGAATTTGAATAAGCTCTCCCTATTGCCGTTATGTTTAAATTACTTCCAGTCAGTAAAGGTTGACTTATTCCCCTATAAACTCCATCAACATATACTGTTATATGAGTACTATTTGATAATAGACTATAATGATGCCATCCTGTAAAATTATTTATTCCAACTAAAGTAAAACCATTCCCTTGAAAATTTGAAAATCTTAGATAATTTTCACTCCAAAACCAGAGATAATTATCTAAATCTTCTGCTTCACCTAAAACCATTCCATGAATTCCACTACCAAGAGAATTTGCCCATAAAGATATAGACCAAGAAGTTTTATTTACGAGATATAATGGTGGATTAATACTAATATAATCACCATTCCCATCAAAAGTAAAACAATTTCTATACTTACAATCAGTTGTATTAACTTTAGCATTTATAACAGTTCCATTATGACCATTCTCACTCAAATCTTTAACAAAAGTTTTACTTTCCCCTAAAGCACTAACATTATCAAAGTTATACATCAATAGAAGAGAACTATCATAAAGCCAAAGACTATCTGAACCATTATTAAAAGTAAAATTACTCAAGCTTTCAATTGTAAAGTTAGCAGTAATATTAGTTAAAGTTATTTCAATAGAAGTCTCATTAGTTCCATTCCAATTGTAAACTACTTTACTGAGATTACTCTCAACAATAGAAACATTAACAATAACATTAGTAGCTGATTGACTACTTCCATTTCCAAATGTTGGTAGTGTAAAATTAATTCCAGGTGGTGTTGTATCAACAGCAACAGATGTTTCACCAACTGAATAATTACTCCAAGAACTTACATTAAACTTAACTTCTGAATCAGCATTAAGTGAAGTAAAGTTATCACAGGAAGGAACTGTACTAGAATCACAAGCAACATCATTTCTTAAAACAGTTGGATTACTAAAAGTTCCGATGTTATAAAGAGTAATATTCGCAGACTTATTCAAACCAATATGAGTTGAATTAACATAAACAGAATTATTTAAGATTTTAATCTCTTCAGAAAGATTACCTCCAGTTCCATTAATAGCTTCTAAGAACTCAATTGTACCAGCAGAACTATTCTTAAAGTTAACAATTCCCCCTTTTCCAGAAAATGAATAACTACTAATCGATTGATCAATTAACCAAGTTCCATTTATACCAGCATGTAAAAGGTACAACATGTTCTGATTTGCAGTATAACCAAAGAATGAATTATTTTGCAGAGTATTATTTTCAGGATAATTAGATCCAGACGCATCAAACCTTATACCCGTATCATCATTAAGATGAATCGAATTAGTTTTAAGTAGATTATTGTCTGAATTACCGCGGATATAAATTGTAATAATTGTACTTGTTGAAGTAGAATTAAATATGTTATCTACGACAGTATTATTAGAAGACCCATCTAATTCAAGTGCTGCATTAGAATTTGCAAAAACATTATTATTATTAATAGTATTATTATGAGAATTAAGTAAAGTAATTGATTCACCACTACCATTTACAGTAATATTATTACCTGAAATAATGTTATGATGCGCAGCATTTGTACTTATTCCATCAGAACTAGTAGCAGTAGTTCTTATGGTATTATTTAAGATATTATTTGATGAACTCAGGACATATATTCCATAATTTGCACTAGTTCCATAAGTTGTCAAATTATTTTCAACTACATTATTAGAACCCCCTCCTTGAATAACAATTCCATTATTTTGAGAAGAAGAACCATTAGTAGTTATATTATTAAAAGAGAGATTATTAAAAGAATAAGAAATCAGATAGATACCATAATTTGCACTAGTTCCATAAGTTGTAATAATGTTATATTCAATCCTATTATTTGTACCTCCCGCATCTAAATGTATTCCATAATTACTATTTGCATTTCCATTAGTGGTTATTGTATTATTCACTATAACAGCACTGTAAACTGAAGAATCTGAGAAGATACCATAATTATGATCAGTTCCATTTGTTGAAATTGTATTATTTACAATAAGAATATCAGTAACACCACTAAAATAAATCCCATATTTGTCATCATCAGCATTACCATCAATTGTCCTAATTATACAATTCTTAATTGTTATGTTATCATATCCTGTTAATCCACCTACTCCGTATTCAGGTGAACCAGCAGAACCACCTTCTGCGTATGTGACCATTTTTCCAACACAATCCATAGTAACATCATCAGCACCAATTTTAAAACAAGTTCCAGAACTATTAACATTATTAGCTAACGTATAATTACCAGAATGAACAATATTAGTACAGTTAGTTAAGCTAGAACTTACATTAATATTTAATACCAAACTAGCAGTATTATTCAAAGTATCATTAACACTAATCCTAACATAATATTGACCAACTGAAATTACTGTTGCATTTGTTAAATTACCATTATTAACATTAATAACAAAATTAGTTGTATCATTGATGTACCAACTATCAACACCACTTGTATCAGTTGCATTAAGATCAATTACCAAACCATCAATCATGTAACTCAAACTTACATTTGAATAACTCTCATTAAATGTTGGAGCAGTTGTATCTGATGTTTCACCAATACTATAATTACTCCAAGAACTTACATTAAACTTAACTTCTGAATCAGCATTAAGTGAAGTAAAGTTATTACACGAAGGAACTGTACTAGAATCACAAGCAATACCATTTCTTAAAACAGTTGGATTACTAAAAGTTCCTATGTTATAGAATATAATATTAGCTGACTTATTCAAACCAATATGAGTTGAATTAACATAAACAGAATTATTTAAGATTTTAATCTCTTCAGAAAGATTACCTCCAGTTCCATTAATAGCTTCTAAGAACTCAATTGTACCAGCAGAACTATTCTTAAAGTTAACAATTCCCCCTTTTCCAGAAAATGAATAACTACTAATCGATTGATCAATTAACCAAGTTCCATTTATACCAGCAGTTGAGAAAATAAGTTCAATCCCATTTACTGAAGATAAAATATTATTACTAAGATTATTAAAATCAGGAGAACCACCAGAATTAACAAAGGTTATCACATTAGCAATACCGCTTTCTTCTACAGTAATATTATTAAGAATAACAAGATTATATTTAGAAGGCCCTTGAAATTGAATTCCAAAATTATCAAATGAAGTTCCATTTGCAACAATCACATTATGACCAACAGAATTATAAGAAGATACAGAAATCCTCATGCCCCAATTATCAGATGTACCATTTGTATATACTTGATTATATGAAGCATTATTAAAATCTGAGTTTTCAATATCAATTCCAATATGTCCTCCACCAGTTCCACTTGTATAAACCACATTCTTAAAAAGAGTATTATTTTGAGAATTAGATACTAATGAAATACCATAATTAGAAACACTCCCATTTGTCCAAATATTGTTATAACTAATATTATTATATGACCCACCTAGAGAATAGATACCCTTATTAGCACTAGAACTTCCCCCAGTTGTCAAATTATTTCCAGTTACATTGTTATTATCACTGGCAATATATATACCATAATTATCACTAGTACCATTAGTACGAACAATATTTCCACTAACAGTAGTACTATCTGTATTACTTGCTATATTTATACCATAATTATTAGCTCCACTTCCATTAGTATTGATAGTATTACCAATAATTCTGTTAAAATCTCCAGCAGACGCCGATATTCCAAAATTGTTACTTGTACCCCAAGTATTAATTATGTTCCCAGTAATATTATTACTAGCTGAACCACTGCCAGCAGAGATACCATAATTATCAGACGAAGTTCCATTTGTAGTTATTGTATTGTTTGCTATAAGATTTGTACTTCCACTTAAGAAATATACACCAAAACCATTTGAACCGCCCCCTGTAGTTATTGTATTATTTATAATTTTATTATTAGTTGCAGACGCAGCATAATATCCTTGATTATTATTTCCACCACCTGCACCTTTTTTTATTATACAATTCTTAACTGTAATATTAGAATATGAATTTGCATTATCTACTCCTTTTCCATTTGTACTGGTTCCAAAATTAATTGTCCTACCCACACAATCTAATGTAATATCAGCTGCACCTATGGTAATACAATTTCCACTTGAACTTATATTCTTGCTCAAGATATAATTTCCCGCAGTACTTATAGTACTACATGCAACAACAGTATTAATTCCAACTGTCCTAACCTCAGTTGAATTCCATTTACCACTTGTATCAGAAGCAAATGCTTGATAGGTATAATCACCATCAGTTAATACAGTAGTTGCATTTTTACTTTGATTAACATATAAATACCATTGTGTTTGATTAAATTTCTGTAAGTTTGAAACATATTGTTGATAAACTTCAGAAGCAGATAAACTTCTATTCCATAAAACAAGATTATCCATCATCCCAGCGTAATCTTGAGTCAAAGAACTAGTTATACCTATAAAAACATCATCTGGACTATTATGAATAGTACTAACAGTCATAACCAAAGAATCATTCAAGATACCATCTTTATAAAAAGAAACAGAAGAACTATTAAGCACCCAAGCAACATGTTGCCACTGATTTGCTTTTAAATAAGCTCCCGATACAAGTAAATCATCCCAAGCAGAACCATCCTCAGATAAACCTAAAGCCATTTCTCCACCAGCATCATAATAAAATAAATAACTTTTATCACTTCCACCAACTCCTCTAGAAAGGATCTCTTTTGTAATTCCAACAGCATTTGGATAAACCCATGCGGAAAAAGTATTTTCTCCTGAGAGATGAAGAGAAGTATCAGCAGAAATCTGTCCATAATCATTATTCCCATACAATACCAACGATTTGCCATATTTAGAATTCCCATAAATGCTAGATTCATTCAAAAGAGTATCACCTTTCAAAGTCCCATTATTCCCATACGTACTAATATCAAATACATGAGTTGAATTCTCACCCAAACTAGGAACATTATCAAAGTTCATCATAAGAACCAACGAGTCATTATACATCGTAAAATTAGTTCCATTGAAATTATAGACAACTTCTTTTAATGATGGTTCAACAATAGAAACATTAACTACAACATTAGTAGCTGTTTGTGAAGTTGCATTATCTGGGGTTGGTAATGTAAAGTTAATTCCAAGGACAGTTGTGTCCAGCGCAGCCAATATCTCAATTGAACTAGAATTAACTTCATTTCCAATATTCAAATAATCAACAGGAATAACTCCTAAAGTCCAGTTCTCTCCAACAGAAGTTTGAGAACTATCCAATACACTTCCACCGGACCTTGAACCTTCATACAACTGTTTAACTTCAGCAGCCGATAAACTTCGATTGTAAATTTGTACCTCGTCAATTGAACCATTAAAATACAAAGATTCGCTGTATGTTCTTCTACCCACCATCATATTTGTATTAGAATTAATATTCCCACTTATTGAACTAATCGCCGTATTTGTCCCATACTCTGCCCCATCAACATATCTAATACCATTCCCATCTCTATCAAAAATTACTACAACATGATGCCAGATTGAATCATTTAACTCAAAATCACCATCTCCAATTGGAGAAAAAACGTTTCCTCCTGAATCTATAATTCCGAATCTCAAATATTTTCCATTTGAAGTTTTATCTATTAAAACTTCCCAACCATAAAAAGTTGAAGCATCTCTTTTAGAAGCAATCATCCCCTGTACAGAATCAAAGGCACCCGTTGGAACATTAATCCACGCAGCAACTGCAAAATCACCAGTCTCAAAATTTAAGTTTTGATCATTCGTTATATTAACATAATCGCCATCACCATCAAAATTTGCCCCATTCAAAATCTTTCCACTTTCAGTAACATTCACATCAGCAACTAAAGTCCCATTATTATTCCCCTTGTAATCCAAACTATCATTATTAAACGACCAGTACGAAACAAGCGAAGCATCATTAATCAAAACACTTGTAGCATTCAAACTATTATTCTTATACCAATTGTAAACCATAGTAACATTATCTGAATCAAAGTCAGAATATGTTATATAACCAGTTAAATTATAAGTTGTTAAGTTTGAACTTAAAGTAGCATTCAAAATAACTAAAGAAATAACTGGAGCTTCATTAACAGTAAATGTAACTGAAACAATGCCAGTATTACCACTTGAATCATTACCATAAACAGTTACTGTATTGCTTCCAGATAACCAATCAAAGCTAGTATTGATTGTGAAAGTATTGTTAGTTACTCCAGAATTGTTTGTATACCACCAAGTATCAATTGATTCAGTTGCAGTTGCATTAAGATCAATTGATCTATTAGTATAATTAGTTACAATTGGTGATAATATGGTGATTGTTGGAGCAGTTGAATCAACAGTAATACTCCTAACTTCAGTAGAATTCCAATTACTTGAAGTATCAGAAGCAAATGCTTGATATGTATAAGTATCATCTGTTAATACAGCAGTAGCATTCTTACTTTGATTAACATACAAATACCATTGAGAACTATTAAACTTCTGTAAGTTAGACATATATTCTTGCTGAATTTCTGCTGCAGTTAAAGTATAATTCCATAAACGAACTTCATCAATTTCACCATCATGATGTTGAGAATAAAATGCCCTCTCACCAATAAGTAAATTATCACCAGAATTATCCTGCCCAGACATGTCACCACAAGTTGAATCAGAACTATCCAAAACTCCATCTCTATAGAATAAACAACTTCCTCCACTAACAGTCAAAACAACATGATGCCAATCATTATCATTCGTATAAGTATTACTTGCTCCAGAACCACCATCAGAACTCACCATTTCATATCTATAAGTACTACTTCCTCCACCAGAAGGATCATCGTTGGTATACCATGTCCAACCATTTCCACCGTTCCATGCCCCATCTTTCTTTTCAACAATTCCTTCATCAGCACCACCAAAAGCTCCATCATGATTTATCCATAACGAGACTGAGAACTTATCAACTACTTTTGCCCCCATATTTCCAGCACTAATAAAAGAACTACTACCATCAAAAGTATAACAATTTCCAAACTTACAATCAGTTGTATTAAGATCTGCTCCAGTAACTGTTCCATTATTTCCACCATTGCTAAAATCAACAACCAAAGAACCACTTTCACCTAGATCACTTCTATTATCAAAATTATACATAACAACTAAACTATCATTATACCTCGTAAAGTTTGTTCCATTCCAATTATAAACAACTTCTTTTAATGAAGATTCAACAATAGAAACATTAACTACAACATTAGTAACTGTTTGTGAAGTTGCATTATCTGGAGTTGGTAATGTAAAGTTAATTCCAGGTAGTATTAAATCAGAATTATCAACATTAATACTCCTAACTTCAGTTGAATTCCCATTAGAACTTGTGTCAGTTGCAAATGCTTGATAAGTATAAGTATCATCAGTTAATACAGTAGTTGCATTCTTACTTTGATTAACATATAAATACCATTGAGTTTGATTGAATTTCTGTAAGTTTGACATGTATTGTTGTTGAACTTCCTGTTTGGATAGACTTCTATTCCATATTCTTAATTCATCAATTTTACCATGGAATACTTCACTCACATCTGCATCTACCTCATGAGTTCCGACCCTTAAAGTGCCAGAACTGCATGTCCCAGTATTTGTAACAGTATTAATCAGTGTTCCATTAATATATAATGATATAGTTGTTCCACTTTTTGATAAAATTGCCTGTCTCCATACACCTGTATTGCTCAAAGAATATCCAAACGTATCGTCAGTATCTGCCCCAACACTAATATACAATTGACCAGAAAGTAATCCACTTCTATATCTGCTAAGTCTAAAATTATCATAATTTCCTAATGAGATATATCCTTCATCTGTATCATCAAATTCTAAAGGCTTAATCCATAATTGTAATGCAAAATCACCCTTACAAAAAGCAGGGAATCCTGTTTTCTGAGCATAATCTCCAGAACCATCAAATAAAATTGCACTTTCAAAAACTCCAGTTGCATTAGACTTAGTATTAGCAACAGAACTTAAATTATATCCTGATCTTGCATCTATGAATAAAGTATCACTTTCACCTAAATCACTTATATTATCAAAATTATACATAGCAACCAAACTATCATTATACATAGTAAAGTTTGTTCCATTCCAATTATAGATAATCTCACTTATGTCAGTTGCATTCTCTATCGATACATTAACAATAAAATTAGTAGCTGTCTGACTAGAACCATTATCTGGAGTTGGTGCAGTAAAGTTAATATTTGGTGCTTGATCCACACCTTGAATAGTACCCAATATGCCCATTGGCTCTTCAGAAATGCCAGAAGCTTCTTCTTCAACACCATAATCAATTGAATCTATCCTAATCTGTCCAGAATTAACTTCAACATCAAGTACAAAACTTTCATCACTTAAATTTAATCGTGAACAAGTTTCTTCACAAACTTCATCCAATGAAACAAAATCAGGCAAGAAATTGGCAATAACAGAATACCAAGAACTATACGTAATATTTGAATAAGAATTCTCAACTGATAAATTATAATCTGCATTAACAACCATTGCTGAAACTTTGTTATAAGTTGTAGCACCTAATTTCCCATAGTTCAAATAAAATATATCATCCCATTCCCCAGTAGAACCTAGATCCAAGAAAGAACAACAATTTTCATTACCATAACAAACAGTATTAGTTAAATCATCATCATATGAATAAACTTCCCATTTAGTACATAACTTATCACTAGAAATAACATCAGTATTCAATTTAATATCAACAACACCATCCACTGTTTCAACACCATCATCATCTGCATCAAACTCTGTTCCTGAATTATATTCTAAAGTTAAACCAATATCTCCATCATTAACATTAACAATTGTTTGATCAACTGCCAAATCATTTGAATTAAACATTAACAAATTATCTACTGAATTATCAAGATAAACTTTAACATCTGAACCTTGAGCAATCCTACCATTCAAAGTAACTGAATTAATCACACCTAAATTGTTAGGCACCCATGCACTCTCACCAGATGTATAAAATGTTTCATCAATCACATCAGTATAATTTTGTTCAACAATAGCATAACCAGTAATTGTTGGCTTACTAAATAACAGCAAACTAAATAATGAAGTTAAGACTAAAGCTAACAATACAGGCAAAATTATCTCTTTATGACTAAGAGAACCTTTCCCTTTCCTTAAATCCTTACCTTTGCTCATTTCTTTGCCCTATTATACACAGTCCATATAGTTCGATAATTTCTGTCTAGCAATTCAGCTATTTTCTTGAATTTCAAACCCTCTTTATCTTTCAAATAAACAACAATAGTTTCAAAAACAGAATTCTTAGTTTTGAAAATCAAAAGAGGAATAGTTTCTTTTGATGACACATCTAATTTTCCAGAGAATTTAAGTTTAGCTTTTCTATAACTAACTCCAACAGGTCCTGCATTTCTGTGAAGTATATTACCAATCTCAACATAACTATAATCTAAATTCTCTCTAAGATATTTAACTAAAGTTTCTAAAGGTGCTAAAGAATTATTCCTAAATATTGATAATGGGAATGTATTTTTCCTAAGTTGTTTTTTCTCTTTTAAGAATTGATCAAATTCATTTCTTTGCTTCAAAAAGCCAATAAAATCATTGAATAATTCAACTTCATCAGCATTATAACTCTTTAATTTAGAGAAATCTACTCTTTTTGCCCCTTTTCTACGTTCTAAACCTTGCATATATACTAATAAATAGATATTCTGTAAGATTTTATTTAAATATTTTTCTATTTTTAGGTTATTTATAAGAAAAAAAGAATACTATGTAATAATAATTATATATAAATGATAAGAATTACAATAAGTATTATGTAAGAATCTAACAACTAAAGAAATTATTGTCTTTCATTAATCAAAAGTTGTCTGTTAACAACATCTTTCTTAATATCTTTTAAGAAAGCTTCAGAAACACGCTTAAAAAATCTTGGATCTTTAACATTCTCGCCAATTAATGAACCAGCTAATTTCCTATATTCAATAGACGCTTTAGATCTTGGAGCATGCATTGCAGCAGGTTTTGTATGATACAATGATTCCAAAACTTTAATATCATCTGGTAAAACTGCAAGTACTGGAACCTCTGCAGCTTCTTCAATGTCTTTCAAAGACAATTCAAACTTCTTGCCCCTAACTTTATTTAAAATTAAACCAGTTATAGGTGTTTTCTTGTCTTTAGCAACCTTAACAGCATGTAATGTTGTACTTAATGTTGGATAATCTGGTGACGTAACAACTAACAATTCGTCTGCAGCAAGCATTGTTGCTAAAATTTCATCATTAAGATTAGGAGAACTATCTAATAATATAACATCATACATATGTTTTATACCCTCAAGCTTATTCTTTAACACATAAGGATTAACTTTTTTACCCATTAAAGATGCAGGCAAAACATGAAAACCTAATTCATGTTCATATATTGCAGAAGTTATATGCGCTTCATTTTGCATTACATGATGGATTGTTTTTTCAGGATTAACTATTCCCAAATGTAAACCAAGATTAGGAGCAGAAAAATTAGCGTCAACCATTAACACTTTCTTACCCATTTCAAAAAGAGTGGCACCTAAATTAGAAACTGTCGTGGTTTTACCAACACCACCTTTAATTGAGATTACACCTATAGTTTTTCCCATTTTCATATATTTTATTAGAACGCCTATTTAAGTAGTTTTCGTATTTTGCTGATAAATTAACAAACTTTTTTAAATGTCAGAATTCCACCAACATATATGATTGTTGGTTTAAAACCAAAAACAAGATTCAGTGGAATTCTGAGCATGCTCAAAAACCACTAAATCTAGGTAGCTATGCTATAAACATGACTTCCCATCTGTAATAGATGGTTTTTGACATCAACCTGACAATCCCAATACTATGTCAATATCTAGCAAAGAAAAGCATGAATTAAAAAAATTCATCAAGGAACTGAAGAAACATCGTGGTAGACACACAGAATTAGTTAGTGTATACATCCCTCAAGGCTATGACATGAATAAAATAATTCAGCATTTAAGCCAAGAACAAGGCACAGCAACAAACATTAAGTCAACATCAACTAGAAAGAATGTTACTGATGCTTTAGAAAGAATGATTCAACATTTAAGATTATTCAAACAAACACCACCTAACGGTTTAATAGTATATTCAGGAAATGTTGCTGAACGTGAAGGTCAATCAGATGTTAAGGTTTGGAGTATGGAACCTCCTGTTCCACTAAAAACTAGAATTTATAGGTGTGATAAAGAATTTGTTCTTGATGCTTTAACAGATATGATGGATTCTAAAGAAGTTTATGGTTTGATAGTTATTGATAGAAGAGATGCTAGCTTAGCATTATTAAAAGGCAAAAGCATCATCCCATTAGTAAAAACCCATTCAGAAGTTCCTGGAAAATTCAAAGCAGGTGGACAATCATCAGTAAGGTTTGCAAGAAACAGAGAACTAGCTGCAAAAGCACATTACAAAAAAGTTGCAGACTATGCAAAAGATCAATTTCTTAAGCTAGAAGGCTTAAAAGGTATCATTGTTGGTGGCCCAGGCCCTACAAAATATGATTTTGTTGAAGGCAATTATATAACCGCAGACGTTAAAAACAAAATTATAGCAATAAAAGATCTATCTTATACTGAAGAATTTGGTTTACAAGAACTTGTTGACAAATCTCAAGATGTTTTAGCAGAAGAAGAGATTGCTGATGAAAAAAAAGTAATGAACCAATTTTTTGAGACATTAAACACATCCCCTGGAAAAGCAGCATATGGAGAAAAAGAAACAATGGAAAAACTAAAAATTGGTGCTGTTGAGGTATTACTTCTTTCAGAAGAATTAGATGATGAAAAAATTGAAGAGTTTGAAAAAGAAGCAGAAATTGTTGGAAGTAGTGTTAAAATTATTTCTATTGAAACCAGGGAAGGTGGCCAATTAAGAGATCTTGGAAAAGCTGCAGCTATTCTAAGGTATGAAGCTTAAAATTATTCCAAAAATTAATAAGAATAACCATAACAAAAACATAGTTAAAGCAAACTTTTTCTTACGTTTAATTAACATAACCAAAGACGTTAAAAACAAACCACCTAAAATAAATATACCTACAGACCACCAAATATCTCCTTTAGTCAAAGACTCATTAACTTTTGAATGATAGAAAACAAAAGGTAATATTATTATCAAAAGATAAATAATAAGAACAATCCAATCAGAACCGTTATAAAATATTTCATTAATCTTTCTAAGAACATCTCCTGCCCTAACAAAAAAACCAGCATTAACAATTTTCCCCTTAATATCTTCTTCACTTGACGTAACTTTATACCACCTTTTTGAACCAAAACTTGCTTTTTTATCAACTATTGACGATTCTAGCTCAACATTCAATCCTATTGGCGCCCTTATGAAATATTTTTCATCTGTTATAGGATATTTATAAGAATTAACTATAGATGTTGGATAAAAAAATTGATTTGTACCTTTAAACATCATATTAACTAATGTACCATTAACATTTGAGTTTACGTCGGTTACTGAATTAATCAAAGCATATAATGATTCCCTACAAGGCCCACTTGTTAAATCATTAATCTCTTCATATGTAAATTCTGTTTTTTCCTGCAATTCATTCTTAATATTTTCAGTTTGTTCGGGACATTCCTTTAATTGTTCTCTTAATTCAAAATTAATAGCACTTGGAACACTCAAATAAAGAACAGCAACATAATAATCCTTATACTTAGTAACCAATTCTTTAACATCTCCAGTGAGTTCAATATCAATAGTTTCCACAAACTCTTCTAAAGTATCCATTGAATCAACATCATATATATCTAAACTACCACCTTCAAATTCAAAATGTGCCATTGGCCCTAAAGTTTCTGCATTTTTAAACTGCATATCACTTTCAACCGAACCAAATGAACCCATAAACAAGAAAGGAAATAATCCAATAAAACCATTAGTTAAAGAGATAGTTGCTTTACTACCTTCCTTCAAATCTTTTCCAACCCGATTAACCAAACCAGAAAAACTCTGTTTGGTTATATGTTTTTCAGCAGTATTTATATTATAATCATCCAAAAATTCTCCAGCAGAAATAGTTTTACCTTCAACATCATATGGTACCCCATCAATTGGAAAAACAATTGTTACATCATAAGGCTCATCCATAGAAACCATTCTAAAAAACGGCATTTCATTATAAGAATCTTCATCTAAAACATCAATCATCAAATACGCTTGTGTTTCTTTTAACGCGTTAAATACTGTTGGATTAGCAATAGCCATCCCACACCCACATGCATAAGCACTAGGTATAAAGAAAACAATAAACAAAAAAATAATCCATATATTTTTCATATTACAATTATTTATTTTAGTTATATTTAAATTTTATCATGATTTCAATAATTTTATTAATAACAGCCAACTACTAATTTCTATGCTACAAGACGCAATTGATGATTTATACGAAGAATTCCCATATCAAGCAGAAGTAAAGTATTCTGGTAAATTCAAACCTTACAATGCAAATGTTCAATTATACAACAAAAAATTAACTTTCAAATTAAGCAAATCCTGGAAAAACATTTCAAGAGAAATTCAAATTGGATTAGTTCAAGAACTTCTATTAAAAATACTTAAAAAAAGATTAAAATCAAAAAAAAAACAAACAACAAACACTCAACTTTACAATTTCTTCATGCAAAAGATCCATATTGCTATTCCTAAAACTAAATCTGACCCAGTTCTTGAAGAATCTTTCAAAAGAGTTAACAATGAATATTTCCTCGATTTAATAGAACAACCTAACCTTAAATGGGGTAATGGCATAAACAAACTTGGTTCGTATGAATTTGGCACAGATACAATATCAATAAGTACAACCCTAGAACAACATCCTTCTCTTCTTGATTATGTAATGTACCATGAAATGTTACATAAAAAAGAAAAATTCTATACCAAAAACGGTAGAAGTTACCATCACACTACTAATTTTAGAAAAAAAGAGAAACAATTCAAGGATTCAGACATTCTAGAGAAAGAACTAAGTAAATTAGTCAGAAAAAGCAAAACTAAGCGTTTTTTCTTCCGAAATCTTTAAATACTGCCCCAAACTCCAAATTAACATTAAACTAGGGGTGAAAATCAAATGGGACAAAAAAGAACTTTATTTCCTTTAGCTGTAATGGAAAAAGTTATTAAAAAAGTTAGACCAGATATTAGAGTTTCAGAGACTGCAAAAGTCGCCTTAGAAAAAATCATTAACAACTATGCAACAACAATTGCAGAGATTAGTATCAAAGCAGCAGAACATGCAGGGAGAAAAACTGTAAAATCAGAGGATATTGAGCTTTCAGTAAGAAACTTAACAAAAAACTTTTAAAGGAACCTTGATTTCAAGAAAATAAGATGGGAGAAACAAAACCAGTCGGAATAGGAACATTACAAAGAGGATCATATGTTGTCGTTGATGGAGCAGCATGTAGGGTAACAGGAACTTCAACTTCAAGACCAGGAAAACACGGTCACGCTAAAGTAAGACTAGAAGCAGTTGGATTAATTGATGGAAAAAAGCGTGTTATTGTAGCACCAGGTCACGATCATATTGATGTACCAATCATCGGAAAAAAAGTAGCACAAGTACTTTCAATCTCAGGAACAGCAGCAAATGTTATGGATGCAGAAACATACGAAACATTTGACTTGAGCATACCCGAAGAACTAAAAGATACAGTTGTTGAAGGTTGCAATGTTGTTTACTGGACAATTCTTGATGATAAAGTTATGAAACAGGTAAAAGGTGATTAAATATGGCTAAATTCCCAGAAGCAGATGCAAGAATATTTCATAACAAATTTGTTTGTAAGAAATGTAAAGCTACAATAAAAACATCTAATCAAAAGGTTTTAGATGGCAAGGTTACTTGTAAAGATTGTGGATCTCATGCATTTAGACCAATTAAGAAGAAATAAACTTAAACATTTTGTTTTCTTTTTATTATTAATAATACAACAATTATTAGAATTAATGATATAACAGCGATAGGAACAACTAAGTTTCCTTTTTTCTGGTCATCCCTTACAGGCATGTTTACATCAAAACTTTTAGTAAAATCCTGTTCTTCTTGTTCAAATTCATTAACCTCAACATCATTTGGCTGAACATCATAATCAATATTACCATCACCATCATAATCAATCCTTAAAAGACTAGACTCATCATCCATTTTAAAAAATGCTTGACTTTTATCAGTAATATTAACTTCATCATAATATATTGCAATTGCTTGATTATCATTT
>Ga0233430_1002899_pt1 | contig 18447 bp, 14 predicted proteins | sample SI_118_April2016_2_FD_179883 | JGI IMG/M metagenome (GOLD analysis project Ga0233430, IMG submission 179883) | Seawater microbial communities from Saanich Inlet, British Columbia, Canada - SI_118_April2016_150_MG | ecosystem: Environmental > Aquatic > Marine > Inlet | place: Canada: British... | reverse complement strand
CTTCTATTTCGGCTTTACATGATTTGGATACTAAGGCTAAAAAAAGAGGGATTGAAATAAAAGTTCATCTGAAAATTGATACGGGTATGATGCGTTTGGGTATTAGATATACAAATGCCCAGAATCTTTTAAGAAAAGCAAGCGAGGTAAAAAATTCTCAGGTGGTATCTGTGTTTTCCCATTTTGCTACTAGTGACGAAGAAAATCTTGATTTTGCCAATTTGCAATTGGAAAGATTTAAAAAGGTTATTAAATTTTATGATGAGCAGAAACAAAAGCCTTTATTTCATATGGCTAATTCTGCGGCGATTATAAGATTGCCTGAAAGTCATTTTGATATGGTGAGACCAGGGATTATGATGTATGGGTATCATCCTTCTGAATTTACCAGATCATGTGCTAAGCTCTGCCCTGCCCTAACTTGGAAAGCTAAAGCTACATATTTTAAAGTAATTTTAAAAGATCATCCGGTGAGCTACGGGGGGACTTGGGTAGCACCAGAAAATGTGCGCGCGGTAACGATTCCGATAGGCTATGCTGACGGATTTCGACGTATGTTGTCCAATAAAGGTGATGTTTTGATCAGAGGAAAAAAGTATTCGGTGATCGGAAATGTATGTATGGACCAGACTGTGATTAAAATTGGTGAGGGTGAAGCCTATAAAGGTGATGACGTGGTGATTATTGGTAAACAAGGTGATCAGGAAATAACAGCTGAGGATATGGCTGCTAAATTGGACACTATTTCTTATGAAGTTTTGACCGGGATTATGAAGAGAGTGGAACGGGTGTATATATAGGCCTCACCCCAAACCCCTCTCCATAAATGTAGAGGGGCTTAAGTTACTTAATATTTAGATATACAGGTCCCTAGTACCGGATTTGATTTTTTCGTAATTATTCAGCATAGAAGCATATAGTTCCGGGGAGTATTTAGAGGGGACTTGGGCTTTTACTTCTGCGATTTCTTGAGCAATGAGTTTCTCCCCTATTTTTTTAGTTTGGGGCGAGGCAAAGTCGTCTAGCCATTCACGAAATGTAAGGATTGCATTGATTTTGCAAAAATGACTTTCTTGCCCGCATTTGAGCATATCCATAATTTTTTCACCGGTACGACCACAGCGATATCCAGAAGTGCAAAAAGAGGTAATATAGCCCATCTCGGCTAATTCCCGGACTACAGTGTCTAGGTCTCTGGGATCACCTATGGTGAATTGTTGACTATTCATTTTTTGTTTTTTGGCAAGCTTAGCATAGTCCCCAATACCGATTTTGGTTGAGGCGTCGGTTTGGGTACAGCCTAAGGATAAAGCTTGTTTTTTGATTTGGTCTTTTTCTCTAGCGGTGATGATCATTCCTGTATAGGGAACAGATAATCTGATGATAGTGACGAGTTTTTTAAAATCTGTGTCTGACACTTCATGTTGCGGATGCGAGGCAGGGGCGTTTTGAGCAGGAGTGAGACGTGGAAAAGAAATGGTATGGGGACCCACTCCAAATTTGTTTTCCAGCTCAATAGCATGATATAAAAGTCCCATAACTTCAAACCGCCAGTCATAGAGGCCAAAAAGAGCACCAATAGCTACATCATCAATACCCGCTTCAAAAGCACGGTGTAGTGCATACAAACGCCATTGATAATTACCTTTGATAGTGTCTTGCGGATGCATTTTTTGATAAGTTTCGTGATGATACGTTTCCTGAAAAACTTGATAAGTACCAATCCCAGCTTTTTTTAGAAGTTTGAGATCTGCTACGGACATAGGTGCTGCATTGACATTGACCCGGCGGATATTTCCAAAGCCGTGTTTGGTTTTTTCTTTGACGCTGTAAATCGTTTTGATCGTGTCAACCATATAATGAATGTCAGAAGATGGATGTTCACCATAAACCGCAATAATTCTTTTATGCCCTATTTTGCCAGCTATAGCCTGAGTTTCAGCACGTACTTGTTCTAAAGTAAGCTGGTTTCTTTTTAGGTCTTTGTTATCTCTTCTAAAGCCACAATATAAACAGTTGTTTAGGCAATGGTTAGAACAATACAGAGGAGCAAAAGTAACAATACGGTTATCATAGACTTTTTTTTTGATTTCGTCTGCGGCTACAAACATTTCTTGCCAGAGGTCTGGGTCCTGGACATTGATGAGGGTGGCGGTTTCGTCAGGGGTGAGGGTTTTGATAGCCAGGGATTTTTGGATAATAGCGCGGACTTTAGTTTTGTCTGGTTGTATATGAGCCTTGATTTGCTGCCATATTTTATGGTCATCAATAAAGTCTTGATGGTTTTTTAAATATTTTTCATATTCTGCTTTTTTTATAATAGGTTGCATGGCGTGATTATGATAACAAGGGGTGAGGCTGGCGGCAAGTCATATGCTACCGGAGAGAAATACGTGCCTTTACCCCTCGCACTTCGTGCCACCCTTTTTCCACCAGTAGAGAGGGTAATGTAGGTTGATTTTTTAGTTTAGTTACATTATAATGTTATTAAAGATCAAATTTATGCTGATGTATTATTTTTTTAAGGTTTAATTATTTTGGTAAATGGGAGGGGTAAGGTTGCTGAAGAAGGTTGTAAGTTTAAGGCTTAAAGATGTTACCTTTGAAACAACTTTTAGTACGATTCTAGATGCGATAGCAAAAAAAATACCACCCGAAATTTTAACCAAATTAAATGCACAATATAGTAATGCTAGTTCAAAAGATAAACTAAAAAGGCTTTGTTTTCCTTATACGGTAGGGGTACTAGTAAACGGGACTTTACCTTCGGGTGATCAATTACCTAGATTACAAACCATTTATGAAGCATGTGAAAAGAAATTTGATGGTTCATCTGGAATTTTACCTGAAAAATATCAAATAGAATTTGGGGTTAATGAAGAACCTAGGTCTGTAATGGAGCCAGTTGCTAAAGAGCAAATTTATGAAGAAGTCAGGGATTTTTATAAAGAAATACAGGATAATATAACTGGTCTTCTAGCAATGCTGATTGAAGGCTCTTTTTTGATTTTTAATCTGGCCCATGGGCCTCAAAATTGTCATTCTATAGGTTTAAAAAAAGCTGAAGACGATAAATATTTATGGGTAGATACAAATATGAGGGATAAAAAGATGCTTATACCAAGAACTAATTTAAGGGCAGTTTTGTTTTATGTTTTTACTTTATATGCTTTGCATTATGAAAACAAACTTTCTCATTTTTGGCCTATTGGTTATTCTGCGAGAGTGACTGCTCCTAAAAAACGGATGGCAGTTGCTCTTGCGGGGGGAAAATAGAGGCCCAGATTTCCTCTAAGTCTAATAAAGGACTTTGGCTTTCAATGTAACCCTGAAAAGTACTTATTAATTCTGCGGATAGTACTGGCCTATCTCCAGCAAGATAAAGGTTCATATAGGCTAAGACAAATAGTCTTAATTGATCTAAGTGGTTTTGGCTATCCAGTTGACTTGCTGTGGAACTAATTTTACTTTCTAACTGAGATATGGCCTCTGAAATTTTGTCGCTTGCTGTTTCTGGATTGCTAAGTTGTTTTCCTAATTCTATGGCGTTTTCCAATATATTCTCGCTATCAAATACCTCAAAAAATAGAATATTATATAAAGTAGTTAATGTTCCCCAGGTATCATCTGCTTGAGTTATGATGAATTTAGGGGATTTGATTTTCCTTTCTTTTTGTTCAAAATATGATACGGCTCTTTGGGGAGGAACGTTTGACGTTGAGCCAAATTTAACATTTTTTATCGTGCATCCTTCTGGACGTGCTATTCCTAGATCGGCTATTTTTATTCTAAATGGGGAATGAGTACTTTGACAAACTAATAAATTAGAAGGTTTAAGGTCGGCCATTATTATTTTGCCTCTTACTTTATCATGCTCCATTTCTGATTCATGTATTTCCTGTATTCCCTTTAAGACATGGTCTACTATGGTATAAAGTAGGGCATATACTTGATCAGGGGGTGTTTTTGTATTTTCAGAGAAGCTTTGAAGCTTAGGTATTAAATTTTCGACATCACCATACTGAGCTAATTGCATGATAAGTTGCCCTGTTATGTTTCCTTCTACTCTAATTACATGGTTAGCTGTTTGAATAGCTTCAAGAGCCGTTTCTTCTGCGGGGGTTGATTGTTTTATTGCGAGAGCTGTCTTCCTTCCTGTACTATCTTGAAAAAGAGCCCTCCACACAGGGCTTTCTTGTCCTCCCTCACCAATTATTTCTTCCATAGTAATCGTAGGAGCTTGAAGACTATAGGGTGACGACTTAAATTTAAAATGTTTTCCGCCTGGGGTTTTTTTGGGGTTTCTGTATTTACATAGTGTTGACAGCCTGGTGTATGGGGTAATGGGGCTAGCGGAGCTATCTGGTATTGCAGTCTGAGTATCTGGCTCGTCTATCTCTAATCCTAGGATAGTTACCATTCTATTATAAATTTCTAATGGACCTGGTGGTGATGCGGCGGCTGCGATGTCTGGGGAGGTAGTATCTGTTGTTGATGTATCTTCTCCTAGAAGGCCCCAAATATCAAGATCGTCACCATCACTAGAGTCTGTAGTGCATGTAGAATCTGTAGCTTTTGTATTTGTTGTTAATGGTTCTAGGAATTGAACGACTGTCTTTCTTAAAGTTGTTGTTTTTCCAGTCATACCTGGAAATTTAGTTTTTTGTATAGCCATAATTTTTAATTTAATAAATAACATTAGTTTTCCCCCTAGGATTTTTTTTATTTCTATCTAAGTTATCGGATATAGTAAAAAAAAATTTCAGTTTATTTATTTAGATGTAGGTGCCGGGTGTTATTTTTTCAGTTTGAGCATAAAAGGGGTCGGTGCAAAAGTGTTTTGTGTTTAAGTTTGACTTTTGATTTTAGTTACATTAGAATGTTATTAGAGTTAATAATTGATCTGAAAGGATAAATATGCCAATCTATAAATTTAATCCTTGGTGGCAAACGCTTGAAATTGATGAGGATGTAAAACCAGGAGTTGAACGACCTGTTTTGAGAGAATTACAAAAAGAATTGTCTAACCGCAAAATTGTGGTTTTGTCTGGTTTGAGAAGAACGGGTAAATCTACTTTGATGCAACAGATGATCCAATTTTTGGTGCGAAAAAAAGGAGTTTTAGCGAAACGTATTATTTATATGGCGTTTAGCCAGGAAAATAATGAGCTGGAAAATATCATTGATCGTTATCTTAAAGAAGTTTTACGAGGTACGGAACAAGAAAAGCAGAAAATTTATATTTTTTTAGATGAGATCCAGTATGTACCACAATGGCAAAAAGTATTGAGTGTATATTTTGCGAAACATAAAAATTTTAAGTTTTTTATTTCTGGATCCATGGTTTTGCACGTAGGTGAACATACCCCGAAAAATATTAAAAATAAATTTAAAGAAATTGAAGTAAAACCTTTGGATTTTGAAGAGTATCTGAATCTCAAGGGTATACAGATAGACGCAAAACAGGAAAAAAAATATGAGCAGGAAATGAAAACGTATTTTAGAAATTATTTGTTGCACGGAGGTTTTATAGAAACTCAAAAATTGGATGCGGGTATGCGTAGACAATATATTAAAGAAAATATTTTGGAACGTATTATTTATAAAGATATTCCGCAAAATTTTCGGGTTTCAAAACCAGGGGTTTTAAATAGATTGGTCAGGCTGATTGCTTATGAACCAGGGGTTTTTGGGAATTTTAAACATATTGCCAAAAAGCTAAGTTGTGATCAGCGTACGATTGCTAGATATGTCAGTTATCTGGAGAAGTCGGGATTAGTGAGAAATTTATATAATTTTGGTTTATCTCCTTTACAAAAAGAAAAATCTTTAAAAAAACTATATTTGACGAATACAGCTTTTAATCTGGCTATTTCTCCTGAAATTGATTTTGAAAAATTATTAACCCAATTTTATGTGAATTTGTTTGAGGCTAACTTTTTTAGTTTGAGTGCGCAAAAACAATTAATCAAAGTAGTTTTGCAAAACGAAGACAAAATAATTCCTTTGGAAATTGATTTATCAGAACAGGTTTCTAGTTTACTGGTAAAAAAACTTTTTCTTTTTATGCAAAAACATCAGCTGACCAAAGGGTATGTGATCACGCTAAACAAAAAAAATGTTTTGAAAAAAGCAGATATGAAAATAGAGCTTATACCCTATTGGCGGTATGGAACAGTGTTAAAGAAAATAAAATAAAAAACATGGGGGTTTTTTTAGATGCGAAAAATGATTGCGGTTAGTAACGAAGTAGCACAGCAGGCAGCAACGGCGGTTTTGTGTAGAGAGGTTGTAACCAGTGCCTCTAAATATAACGCTATGCTGAGATGGCCGCCTTTGGCTGCGGAATTTCAAAAGTGTTGTTTGGGATTTGTGATGTTTATGCAGTTTTATAATAGGCCACCTAACACAATTGAGGATTGGAAAGAAGTAAAAAGGCTACAGACAGATATTAAAAACAAGCTTTATAACGGTTCTCCTTGTATGCCTCTAGAATATCAAAATAGATATAAAATATCAGAAGTATTTATTAATAAAGTAAATTTCAAGTCTGGGGATACTCAGGCTGATTACTTGAAATATATAGGTGTACTTTTAGATAATCCACTCATAATACTAAGGGGGCAAAATGGTTTTTGTGATTTTTACTTTACAATTTTGATTACGTCTAGCGACCATAAAGGTGTAGTAATAACAGAATTTATACCGCATGTGATGAAACTTAAATTTACGATGTCTGATCCGATGTGTATTTTTGATTTGAGTTTTAGAGAGGATACCGGAGAAGTTGCTAGAGAAAATTTAGATCAAGAAGTTTGGGATAGGATAAAATTTTATATGGGGCACTATAGTCAGAACTATATTGATAACGGGTTTAGTATTGAAACTTGTTTGGTGAGGAATATTTATGCGGTGTATTATACCCCAGAGCCGCGCGTAGGCGCGGCTCTGGGGGTAGGTTGATAATTCTTTAGATTTGAGAAGTCATACTTGTGTCTGAGGCATAATCAGCAGCCGGCGCTGTTTCTACTTCTGCCATAGTGGCTTCAAAACGTTGTTGCATTTTGCGGACTGTCTCTGGCGCAGTTAATTCTGTATCTCTTCGAGGTGCTCTAGGCGCGTCTGGTGTAGCGCCGTACCCTCTGTCGGCATGACGACCTTGTAGTCCTAGGCCTTCTTCAAGTTTTGTTTGCCTTGCACGCATTTCTACGTCATTTTGTTCTGAGAATGGTCTTGGAGCTAGTTGTTTAGGTGCCCTAATACGCTCCTCAGCGCTAAGCTGTTTTCTGTTTACCCATGGTGTATATTCGCTTGGTGATGGTTGTTGCTTGCTATATCCTGCGAGATCACCCGTTGGTTCTGCCGGTGCAGCTACCGCTGCTTTTTCTGGAGCAGGTGCATCTCCTCTGGTAGATTCAAATCTTTGTGGCGTTACTGAACTGTTTCCTGTTACTGATTTTAACATTTAATTTCCCCCTTTTTTTTGTTTTACTACTAAATACTCGAAGTGATTTTGAAACTTATTGCAATAAAATTATATTGATCTTTTCTGGTATTTAAAACAGGCGTTTTTTAAGCGAGATGATTAGGTTGTCCCTGTGAAATCCAGACTTAATTTGGTAGTTTTTCGATGCCCAACCATTTTAAAATTATTTCATTCGCACGGATTGTTTTTATCGGCAAGTTTCTATTGGTTAATAAAAGCCAGAGAACGTTTCTTAAACTTCCACTGAATCCTTTTTGTTCAAGTTGAATAGTCGTATCCAGCGCATCTAAAAAGGCTTCCACCAAGCCATTAAACTGGGCGTCATTTAAGGAATAAAGCTTTTTGAAGAAACTGCTATTCCTGTTCAAAATTCCGGAAGGGAACTGCTTTCTTTCTAAATGATCAAGAATTAACTTATTGTAATCGTAGCATGTTGCGGGTGAATCGTTTAAAACCTCTTTAACAGTCGCTACTTCACAGTCTTCAGATTTAATTCGAAACAAGGGATGGTCTCTTTCGAGATGGACTAAGCGTTCATCTAAGTCTTCTGCACTCATTTGCTTAACATTACCAAAAAAACCAGCCAAAAAACGTTCCACCGTTTGAACTTTTTTACCTGTACGTTGCATAAGCAGTCCTGCTCTGGGGCCTAATATAGTGTCTAATTTTATTCCTTGACTTAATTTTCTAAAAACTTCTCTTACATTTATTACCGGAGACCTTTTGCCTTGGGCATCTACAAAAAACGTGCTATCCGTTATATCCAAACGACGCGGTAAAACACCAGCCTCTATTAATGGCCTGCTTAAAACCTCTGTCGTCAAACATTCCTCCAAAAGTGTTTGACAATATTCATCTGGGTTAAAACGCAATCTTTTTACTAAACCTCCTCTATCTATTACTTGGCTGTTTGTCTCTATCACTCTGAGTTGCCTTGGATGAGAACCCGTCCTTCTTTTTTTTCTGTGTGAGAGGCTTGCTAGACCTGCGTTTGAAGTTGATCTGACTCTAGTCTTTAATGATGGTGCTTCTTGTGCTTCATAAGAGAGTTCTCCTTCATTTTTTTCAACTATGGCAATAATCTTTAATTTAGTAAAATACATTTATTTTCCCCAATAATAATTATAGTCTCTATATAATACTCGAAAGTTTTAGAAAAAAAATTCACTTTAATTTCAGAACAACGTGCCCTCACCCCCTAGCCCCCTCTCCCGTTGAAAAATTATCGTATCTCTCCGTAAGGCTATAGTCGGGAGAGGGGGAATTAAGATAACTAACTAATCTGTGTGAATCTGTGATCGTGGTTGTTTTTTTATTTTAGTTACATTATAATGTTATTAAAATTAATATTTATGGTTATAGGTTGATTTTTTATTTAGAGAGAACTGGGAGGGGCAAAGTTGAGAAAGAAAATTCTTAGTTTGAAGTTATCAGGGAGGCCAAGGGCGGCAATCATTGAAGGACCTGCATCAAAAAAACCTCGAAATAAAAAAAAACCTGGAATTTGTTTTGGAGATAGTTATATATTCATAACAGGTGCTGAACCGACGGATGCTCTGTCTATTCAAAAAAAATATAGTCGGATGTTAAAAGACACAGGGAGTAATATTGTTGTTTTTGGGGAATTTGGATTGCAAGTTAATACAAACCAAGAAGGTAACCCTGAATATGTTAGAATTGGGACTATGTATCCAAACGCTATTAGTATACAAATGCAGACTGCTCAAGAAAAAGAAAAAGAGCATGGCGTGCTTTACTACTTAGCTTTTGATGATGAGTCAGCACATTTTATCGCAATAAAGACCAAGGGTTTAATAAAAGGAACTCCTTGTTATGTATACAGAAATACTCATCTTGAACCTGAGTATGGAGTAAGAGAAATATATATCCCAATTAAAGCTTCAACTTATTTTTATGTACCGGAAGGGAATGGTTATAGACGTGAAACGATGCTTGATTCAAAAAACATGGAAGAAAGAACAGCTTTGGAAAGAATATCTGATTTTATTTGTGATTATGTACAAAACGAACGTAAGGGTGCATTTGTTTGTCTACAGCCTTATTTTTACGACCCCGCAAACGACAGTATGGCGAAAGAACTGGCAACTTGCTTTAGTGTAAATCTTTAGGTAGTGCCTGTAAAATCCAGACTTAATTTGGTTTGAAGGTTGGTAATGGCCGTAAAAATATCTTTGAGGATTTGTTGTTCTAAGACAGTGAGTTCTTTGGGGTTAAGATAGTTGTCTGGTTTATGTTGCTGGGTTAAAAGCTCTATTTGATGAGCTAATCTTATTTTCATTAAATAATCATAGGCTTGGAGCAGTTCCTGTTCATCAGATTTTGGAAGTAGTTTTTGTGTAAAAAGGATTTCTAATCTTTCCTGCGTATTGGTTTTTTGGATATGATGTTTGAGCGCATAAATACGGGCAAAGGCTACAATACCCATAAGTGCTTTTTTGAGACTAAATTCTTTTTTGTGTTTCCCCTGATGCTCAACCAAAATATTTTTGAATAAACCTATAGGTGGTTTTAAATTCAAACAATTTTTAGCTAAATGCAAGAAAAAAGGTGCTTGATTTTGAGTAAGTTGCGCGACATATTGCTGTAATTGTGTTGCTAACTTTTGATCCCCTGCTATGGCTCTAAAATCAAAAAAAATAGTGATATCCAAAAGACTTTTGGCATCTGCTTCTTTGATCCAGGTTTGGAAATAGTTTTTCCATACGGACATGGGTTGGCACCATTTGGGGTTTTTAGCCATAATCCGACCTTTGCAATACGTATATCCTACTTCATGTAGCCAAGCACAGACTTGTTTGCTGAGCGCTAAAAAATATTTTTTGGTTTGGGCTAAGGATTCTTTGGGTACATCGCTAAAGATAAGCGCGTTATCCTGGTCAGCTTTAAAGGTTTGTTCTTGCCTGCCTTCACTACCCAAAGCTAAAAAAACAAATTTGGTTGGTGCCGGGCCTAGCTTTTTTTGCGCTAGGTCTAAAAATCGTTTGGTAATGTTGTCAGTGATGATAGTGAGGATATGCGTAATATGATAAGTGTTAATACCATAGGCGAGTAAATTGTTAATTAAGGGTGGCAGCTGTTTTTTTAGCTCAAAAATTTCTGTTGCGTGCGTTGCGTTTTGAATTTGTTTGATTATAGACACCAATGGTTTGAATTGTTGGCTATGATTTTGAAAAAACGTTATATCTGAACTATTTTTCATTTTTTATCTTTTGGAAATAATTTTTTTAATACAGACCTTTTTTGAATTGGTTTACCTAAGAGTACATTAAGATTGTTTACTGCCGTGTCATTATCTGCCCATAAGCGTACGGCCTTTTCATAATATAGTTTAGCATTTTGACGATTATTTTCATATCTGCTTATTACCCCTAAATTAGTATAGCTGACGGATAATCTGCGTAGAGTTTCGGTTTTTTGAGGGGTAATTTTTTGATATTGCTCAATACTTTTTTCAGTGTAATAGCGAGCTTGTTTTAGGAAGTTTTTTCGATGTTCTAAAATATTAGGACTGAAATTTTGAGGTTCTAAAAACGTTTTTTCCGCTTGTACTAGATAGACAACGGCTTGATCATTTAAAATCACGCCTATTTCATAGGAGTTTTTATAATCTGGTATTTTTTGATAACTAAGTTTTATTTTTTCTAAAAGTTGTAGAGCCTCGTCATATTTTTTTTCTTTAAGCAAATTTGGATATTTTTGATACTCTGTTTCAAGAGCTCTGGTTCTGGGGTCAGTGGCATCATTGAGATTTTGGTAATAGAAATAAGTACCGATGAGGGCGGCAATGGTAAAAACGGTTAAGGCTAGGATTAATTTTTTCATGATGCCCTCACCACGGCCGCTAAATTATGCACCATGGACATTAACAGCGAGAAATTTTTTGATCTCTTCTGGAGTGTCTTTGGTAAATAGGGAAACAACAATATTGACCAGGATGGCTAAAGGAGCACCAAGCCAGGCAAAGTACCAGGGATTGAGCCAATAATTGATGAATTCGTATTGGGGTAGAAAAATACTAAATTTACTGGCTACAAAGTAGGTAATAGAAACCATGGCGATAGCTAGTCCTGTACTTAAGCCAGCTATGGCGCCAGCTTTATTGGATCTGCTCCACCAGATACCTAAAAGAAATAAAGGAAAAATGGTGCTGCCGGCAAGTGAAAAGGCTACCGCTACTAATTGGGCAATTAAAGCTAACTTTAAAAGTGCTACAGCTGCAACTGAGACAGCCATAAGAATGGTGCCCACTCTGGCCATAGTCATTTGGGTTTCAGAAGAAGCGTTTGGGTTGATGACTTTATAATAAAGGTCATGTGAAAAAGCAGATGCTCCGGCAACCAATAAGCCCGACACAGTAGAAAATGCCGCGGAAATAGCGCCGGCTGCTAGTAATCCTACTATTAACGGATTGATATTACCTAGCTGTGCGGTATACACCACAATAGCGTCTTTGGCTAAATTGCCTATTTCTGGCGAAGAAGACAATATTTTGCCAAAAGCGGAATAGACTGGCGCGCTCCAATATAAAATAGAAATAAAAAATAAGCCCCAGACTACGGACCATCGGGCATCATTGGTTTTGGGTACAACATAGAATCTTTGGATAACATGCGGTAAGCCTGCGGTACCTACCATTAAAGCAAAACAAGTAGCTATCCACTGAAAAAAGGTTTTGCCCGTAGCGGTGTCCCAAGGCATAGCGTATTCCGGGCTGGCTACGATGGCCACGCTTTGGCCAAAAGAATTAGTTAGTTGTCCACCAGGAATGCCAGCGACAATATCGGATACGACCTGACCATACCCGATTTGTGGCAATAACCAAAAGTAATCAAATTTGAAAGTTAAAATAAAAAGAGGGATTAAAAAAGAAGCAATGATGATCACATATTGGATCTGCATATTTTTGGTTACGCCCAGCATACCAGAGATAAGGGTATAAGCTAAAACTACGGAAGCGCCAATGATTACGGCCCAAAAATAATTAATACCTAAAATCCATTTGAACATTAAGCCAATACCACCAAATTGACCAACGCAATAAGAAAAAGAAATGAAAATGGCCACTACAGCAGCGGCTGCTCTTAATCCTTGAGAATAATAACGGTCTCCAATAAAATCAGAAGCGGTATATTTACCAAATTTTCTGATTTGGGCGGCCATTAATACTAATAACAAAACATAGCCTCCGGTCCAGCCTACGACATAAGCTAGGCCATGATATCCTGACCCATACATAATTGCGGCCATACCTAAAAAAGAGGCGGCACTCATCCAGTTGGAGGCAATGGCCATACCGGAACCAACACGGGAAATTTTGCGGCCGGCAGCCCAATAATCCTGGGTGTTTTTGGCTTTATTCATTAAGCCTACGATAATAAATAAACAAAGGATGGCGATTAAAATAATGGCAGGACCTAGCTTGAAACTGCCGTCTAGCTGCACGTTGATATCCGCCGCATAACTGATAGTAGTTAAAGCTAGAAAATTTAGAACACTAAAAAATAAGACATTAATTTTTTTAAGCATAGAATTTCTCCTTTTTTTAATCTATTTCTACTTGATATTTTTTGTTTATTTTTTCTAGCATTAGACAATAAGTAAAACAAATTAAAACAAACAAAATTAGGAGAAAGACGGCAGTGTAAAAATAATGAAAAGGAAACCCTAAAAATTTAGTATCTGTAAGAAAAGATTGGTTATGCACCAAATATTTTTTCATTAGAACCGGGATTTGAGCTAATTCTTTTTGAGAAAATGAAGTTTGAGGATTGGCAATGAATTTTTGCAGGATCGGATTTTGACGCGCTTTGCTGGATTTGGCCATAACACCGCTGATAGTTTTGGTCATGATTTGTAAATCAACGTTCGTATGAGTGTCTTGTTGCAGCTTTTCCCAAGCATAACTAAACTCGATATAAGATTTTTCGGGCACAGGTTTTTCGGTAACTTTGAGTAAAATTTGAAAGCCGAAGACCGCAAAAGCCCAAATCAGGATTGCTGTGAAAATAAGAATAGCATTGCTTTTGGCATAGGGGGTTTTGGGCCTAAAAATATTGATGTGATAATTTTTGTCCATGTGTTCCTCCTTTTATTTTTTGATATTATTCATTTATAGTACCTTAAAAAAATCAAGAAACAAAATTGAAAAAGAAGTGCCCTCACCCCGGCGCTTCGCGCCACCCCTCTCCCGTGGAAATAGAATTAATTACTCAGTTAGTTCATATTCGGGAGAAGGGAATTGCTATAAAATTTTAGGTGACGTATAATATTCTTGCTAGAAAAAAAAGTTTATCCTAAAAAAGTTAAATATTATGCAAAAAAAGTTTAAAATTATAAATAGTTTGTTACTCTTTTTTATATTTTGTCTGGTTAGTAACCTTGTTTTAGGGGCTAACGACAAACTGGTTAACTTGCAATTTACGAGAGTGGTTGAGCAAGCTTTGCAAAATGATTATGATTTAAAAATCGCGGAACAAGATATTAAAATCAGTAAAGCTCAACACAATGAAATAAGAGCTGAACTTTGGCCTAAACTGTATTTACGAGCTTATAGTGACTACACTTCTGATTTAACCACTGATCAAGCTGAAGTTGTGGTTATAGGTGATCAGGTTTTTGGGGATGAATCAAAGTTTCAGACCGCGACCACATTGAAATTGAATTATTTGATTTTTGATTCTGGGTTATGGAATGATAAACAAAATTTTTATGAAAAAGAAATTTTAAAACAAAAACTTAATAAACAGATTATTGCTCAGCAACTCAAGATACAAATATTGGAATTATATAAAAATATCTGGCTTAATTTCGAAGCATTGAGTACACAAAAAAAATTATTAGTTTATAAACAGGAATCAGCTGATTTTTATCAAAGATTGTATAAAGCAGGTAAAATTTCCAAACTAAAAGTAGCAGATGCTAAAATTGATTTAAAGAATAGTACGCTAGAAACGATGTATCTAAAAGAAAAATTAAAAGATCAATTACAAGAATTAGCTATATATACAGGCGAAAATTACCATACTTCTCAAATACTTGTACAAGGTTTTACAGATATTTCTGCGGATAGTACCAAATTGTTAAACAGGCCGGACATTCCTTTAGAGATTACCCAAAGAGTGGATTACAAAAAAATGGAAACAGAAATCGCAAAAAAAAGGTTGGAATTGGAGATGTTGCAAAAAGGGAATAAATTAAAGATAAACCTGGAAGGTGAATATTTGTATTATGCTGCGGATTATACTAGTTTGCGTAGAGCTTGGGCTAATTTTTTACCTAAAACCTGGGTAATAAGAATGACGGCCACCTACCCTCTTTTTCAAGGATTTGCGGAAAGCGCGCAAGCGGAAAAGATCAAAATGGAAACTAAAAAATGGCAATTGAAAAAGGAGAAATTGTTTTGGGAAACAAAATTATTTTACCAAACTTTAGTAAATAAAATAGCTCAAAATAAAAAGACTTTACAGCATAATCAAAAAAAATATTTAGAGCTTAGTAAAAAGGCGTATATGCTCGCTAGATTAAAAAAATATAAATTAATAGAAAAAGTAAATTTATGGGAACAAAAAATGGGGATTGAACAAATGCTTTTAGAACAGAAGAAATTGATCATTAAAACACAGGCTGATTTACTAAAATATTTTTTGTTTTTGGAAGGATAAGATAAATGACAGGTTTAATTGTTTTGGAAATTATTATGAGAATGAATCAAATTGAGGCGGATATGCGTACTATAAGCCGTGAGTATGCGATTGGTAATAGAGAGGTTACGCCAGAAGAATTGTTACGGATTTTAAAGCATTTTGAATTTAGGGCGAAGCGAAAAAAGCTTAAAATTCAAGAGTTGCATAAATATAATATTCCGGCGATTGTTATTCTGAAAGATCATACTTATGCCTTGATTTTGAAAACGGATTTGGAAAAGAAAAATTGTTTATTATTTAACCCTTTAAAAAAACAAACCGAAGAAATTAGTTTTAAGGATTTTGAAAAGTTAAACAGTGATACTTTTTTGGTATTAAGTCATAAAAAAATAACCAAGCAAATTAAATTTAGTTTAAAATGGTTTTTTGAGGAAATATTAAATTATAAACCGATACTAGCTGAAATATTGTTGGGTTCTTTTTTTATTCAGTCTTTAGGATTGGTGACGCCATTATTTACCCAAGTGATTTTGGATAAAGTGATTGTGCATCGTAGTTTGACTACGTTACATGTATTAGCGGTTGCTTTTATTGTAATGGCTATTTTTGAATTTTTATTAAATATCACTAAAAACTATATTTTTATTCATACGGCAAATAAAATTGATGCAAAACTAGGAGCAAAACTAGTTAAAAAATTGTATACCCTACCCTATACTTTTTTTGAAAACCGTAAAGTGGGTAATATTATTGCGCGGGTACGGGAGCTTGATTCTATTAGGGAATTTATAACTAATAAATCTGTGACGATTTTGATTGATCTGTTATTTTCTATAGTTTTTATAGGCGTAATGCTTTTATATAGTGTGTCTTTGACGCTAGTGGTTTTGGCTTTTATGACTATTTTGGCATTGATTTATTTTTTTATGACGCCGCCGATTAGAGCTAGGTTGGAAGAGAAGTTTCAGATGGGAGCGCAATCCAATGCTTATTTGGTAGAATCCGTAACGGGCATGCAAACCGTAAAATCTCTGGCTATTGAAGGTGCGATGCAAAAGAAATGGGAGAATTTTTTAGGACAGTATATTTTAGCTAATTTTAATCTGACAAATATTTTAAATAATGCGCGAGCGGTAGCTGGGATTGTTCAAAAATTGATGACGATTTCGATTTTGTTTTTAGGGGTTAATGCCGTACTTTTAAATAAACTGACTATTGGACAGTTGATTGCTTTTAATATGTTGTCCGGGCAATTGGCACAACCGCTTTTGAGGTTGATTAATATCTGGCATGAATTACAACAAGCGCTATTGAGTGTGGATAGAATAGGAGATATTCTGAATCATCCTATAGAAATTCAGGCTACTAAGGCTATTACTTTACCAAATTTAAAAGGTAATATACGTTTGGAAAAAGTTGCGTTTAAATATCGTTCGGACGCACCGTACGTGGTTCGGAATTTTGGTTTAGATATTAAAAAAGGGATGAGTATTGGTTTGGTGGGTCGAAGCGGTAGTGGTAAAAGTACGATAGCTAAACTATTGCAACGTTTATATATAGCTAATGACGGGCTGATTTCGGTAGATGATATAGATATTAGGCAATTAAACCCTTTTTGGCTGAGAACGCAAATAGGGGTTGTTTTGCAGGATAATTATTTGTTTAGCGGGACTATTAAAGAAAATATTTCTTTACCTTGGCCTGAAGCTTCTATGGAAGCGATAGTGTCGGCAGCACAGATTGCCGGGGCGCATACTTTTGTTTCGGAATTACCTATGGGATATGATACCTTGGTGGGGGAACGCGGATCAGCTTTATCAGGCGGACAAAAACAACGTGTGGCTATTGCCAGAGCACTTTTGACTAATCCTCCGATTTTGATTTTTGATGAAGCGACCAGTTCTTTGGATTTGGAATCGGAAAGAATTATTAAAGATAATTTGGCCAAAATTAAGCATAATAGAACTATGGTGATTATTGCGCATCGTTTATCTACGGTAGTGGATTGTGATTTGATCGTGGTTTTGGATAAAGGAGAAATAGTGGAGCAAGGCAGTTATAAGGAACTTTTGAAACAAAAAGGAATTTTTTATAATTTAGCTCAACAGCAGGAGATATTGGATGCTACCTAAAATTTTCAAAAAAATAGATGATGCACATGAGTTTAAGCCGCTTTTGGTAGAGATTGAGCAAAAACCAGCTGCTCCTTTAGGTAGAATGATTTTTTGGTTAATTGTGTTTTTATTGGCTTTTTTTATTTTATGGTTATGGTTTGGCAAAGTAGATATTGTGGTAACTGGTCGCGGTAAATTGGTACCGGCAGGTAATATTAAAATGATCCAACCTATTTCCAATGGAATGGTGAGTAAGATTTTGATTAAAGAAGGAGATTTTGTCAAAAAAGGACAAGTATTAATTGAAATTGATCCTTCGACTACTTTGCCGGAACTAAAATTTTTGGAAGAAAAATTGGTTAAATTGGAAGTGGAAAGTTCTAGATTGGAAGCTATTATTACGCATAAAAAGTTTCGGCCTAATAAAACTAAAAAAGATTTAATCCAAACGCAAACTCAGCTGTATACAGCTACTCTGCAAGCGTTTAAGAAACAATTGGAAATTAAAAAACTGGAACTGGGAAAAACAAAAGCAAAAAGTCAGACGGTGGAGGCTAAAATAAAGAATGTTACGGAATTATTGAAAATAGCTCAAAATAAAGAAGCACGTTTGGTATATGTGAGTGATATTATTGCGATGGAAGAAATGGAAAAAGCGTATTTGGAAAGAATTGCTTATACCTATAATTTAGAAGAACTAGCACATGATAAGCAGGGACTTTGGTTAGCGCAAAAGCAAGTTTTAGCGGAAATGCTTTATTTGAAAGCCGCGTTTAATAAAGAAATCTTAAAAGAATATAGTGATACTCTAAATGAAGATTTACAATTAAAATCGAAAATTGAAGAATCCACTTTTATTAATGCTAAACAAAGAATTGTGGCGCCGGAAGCTGGATATATTAATGAGATTTTTATTTATACCGAAGGTGGTGTGGTGAGTGGTGGGCAAAAATTGATGACTTTGGTACCTAAAGAAGCCCCATTAATTGTAAAGGTAGATATATTAAACAAAGATATTGGTTTTATCAAAATTGGAATGCCGGTTTCTGTTAAAATTGATACTTTTAATTTCCAGAAATACGGGTTAATTGAAGGTAAAGTAATTTATATTTCTAAAGATAGTATTGAAAAGGAAAAAATAGGGATTGTTTATAATGTGGATATTGAACCAGGAAAATTGGGG
>Ga0233430_1002890_pt1 | contig 18488 bp, 13 predicted proteins | sample SI_118_April2016_2_FD_179883 | JGI IMG/M metagenome (GOLD analysis project Ga0233430, IMG submission 179883) | Seawater microbial communities from Saanich Inlet, British Columbia, Canada - SI_118_April2016_150_MG | ecosystem: Environmental > Aquatic > Marine > Inlet | place: Canada: British... | reverse complement strand
GATATGGCCAGACGGAAGGGACAGGGGTAACCACCCTTTCACCAGAGGATAAAACCAAATTCGGGACTGTTGGAATAGCCCTTAAAGGAATTGATTTAAAAATTGCTGAAGATGGTGAGATTCTTGTCAAATCGCCGGGAGTGTTTAAAGGGTATTATAAGAGTGAGAAAGCAACAAAGGAAACCATTGTTGATGGCTGGCTGCTTACCGGAGATGTGGGTGAGATAGATTCGGACGGGTTTTTAAAAATAACAGACCGCAAAAAAGATATTATCGTGACAGCGGGTGGTAAAAATATCACACCCCAGTATATTGAGAATAAACTTAAAGCCAGTATTTACATTAATGATACGGTTGTGATTGGAGACAAGCGAAAATTTTTATCCTGCCTGATTATGATTGATGAGGACAATGTGGCTAAATTTGCCCAGGATAACAAGATTCAGTTTTCAACGTATAAAGATTTAACCTGTGACGAACAGGTGATCGCCCTGATTGACCGGGAAGTTAAAAGCGTTAATGAAACCCTTGCACGGGTTGAAAATATTAGAAAATTCACCATTCTTCCGAAACGGCTCTACGAGGAGGATGGTGAAGTGACTCCTACCATGAAAATCAAGCGAAAATTTGTCAATGAGGCGTTTAAGGATTTAATCGAAGCCATGTATTGAGGCAATGCCATAAGAAATTTCCAACAACCCGTTACAGGCTGATTTCCTTACGTCTGCTGGATGGACATGGCAGCAAGCTTGTAATTTTCTTATGGCAAATATCCAGATCATTTTTATTGAATTTTTATGAAGTCATGTTTCTTAAAAGTCTAACTTTTTTACAATAGGTTGAATAACAGAGATTTTCAATTTCCTGCATCGTTTGAAAAGCTTGTGAAAAATTATTTTTCCCAATCGTAAAAAGGCCATGACCATATACAATGGCAGAATTTGTCTGTGTCAGCGCAGAGGGCAGGGTGTTGCACAGACCAAAAGGTCCTGTGCCAACTTCACCGGGAACAATAGGTGTGTGTTCTACAAATCTTTTTTCCGGGCATTTGATGTGGCATTGTTTTTTGAAATTGCAGACCGCTTTTTTTTTGGGGTCACAGTCCATGGATAATATGACACAGAATCTGGGATGACCGTGGAGGATTGCCTTGCAACCTGTGACTGAAATGGTTTCTAAATGGGCACTAAGTTCACTTGAAGCAGTGATCCCGGCACTGGTGGAGCAGTCCATGGGAATAGGATCAATGCATCCTGAAAGTTCATCCAGAGAACTTCCCGTCTGGCTGATATAAAGTGTTTTGTTCCAGAAAAAGGAGACATTGCCGAAAAAGGAGTCCACAAGTCCATATTCAACTATTTTTTTGCCGGCTTCTATAATGGCGGAATAAACTATTTCTTCATTTGAAAAAGGTGATGGAATAAACTTTGAAGGTGACTTTTGTATGGGTTCTAATAATGGAACGATGGAGTCAAACACATCGTGTTCATCAGGAGTGGCAATTCCCAGCTGAAGCGCTTGAAGATAGTCGGTGAAAAACTTTACAAAGCTTGCAAAGCACACAGAACTTATGGTTATAAATCCCTGTTCCGGGCTGACAGAACCGTGGGCAATAATCGCAGGGCCCTGGAAATCTTTATTGTTTTTTTGGGGTGCTATGATCACACTTTTTCTTTTTTTTAAAGTGTGAATGATTTGGTCCGGGCAAAATTGGCTGATGACCGGCAGATCATGGAGAAAGGTTCTTGTTTCACAATCTTTTGGCTGAATCATTCCAAAGGATTTAAGGGCGTTTTTAGCCAGAAAGCGTATCAGACTGCCATAGGGTTCTTTTGGTCTTAAAAAAACCAGGGAATTTATATTCAGTCCTTTAAAAACTTTTTCCAGGACAGGGATTTCATTTGCCCTACGGTTCCACACAAGGGTATCATCCAGACCACCGATCAAGGGTTGTAACGGGCCTGAAATATCCCCAAGTTTTGCCTGAACCAGTTTGTATGAGTATTTATTTACAAGTTGTTCCATAAGAGTCCAAGTGATATTGCTTTTTCTTTTTTTGGCAAACCATTGGTGCTTAATCCCCGGACACCGTAATATTTTTTTCTGGCATCTAAAAACTCATTCCGGTCTATGGGAGGGATTAAAATATTATTTCCGCTTGACCCAGGCTCCATAAAAAATCGAACCGGAAGATCGTCATCTTTGGCTGTAAATCCGTTTAAAGCGTTTATGATGCGTTCGTTATAATATATACGTTCCCCTTTTTTTAAAAGATCCTGGGCATTGGTTTCAACTCCCGTGACTGCTTCATAAATAGAAGCATATTCTTCCAGGCCGGCAGCAAAGAAGGTAAACTTACAGGCGATGAGTGAATCCACAATTGCATTCATGTCTTCAGCAATTTTTATGATTCTGGCCTTGCCACTGAAACTGAAACGGTCGGTTGCAACGGGTTTCCTGAATATTTCATGACTGATGGGATAGGCACGCAAATGGCACCCGCCCCTGGTGGACAGGGCATATCCCAATGCCATGCCATATGCTCCACGGGGGTCATAGGCTGGAAGTTCCATCCCCTTAACAGCCATGGCGGCTTGAGGCTGCCCCATTTTTTTTGCATATTGTTTGGCACCAAGGCCAAGGCGTTTTCCTTCGCCTTTTCCAAATGCAATATCTTTTAAAAGAGATAAAAGGGTTTCAAAAGTATAATCAAGCCCTGTTATTTCACGTCTGCAAGCCAGTGTAGAAGCAGCTGATATTGTATCCATGCCAAAATGATTACATAGTTCATTTGCTTTTACAACAAGTGTGGTATCCATGCAACCGATCAGGGCGGTAAAATGGGACATGGTCTCAAACTCAGGCATGGATATAGATGCTTTGTTTTTTGTACCGATCTTTTTGCAGAGGATATGGCACCCCAGGCACCCGTGTTTTTTGGGTGCATAGGATTTGGTATAGGCGGCAGCATTAAGTTTTGACGCAGGTTCAAAACGGGTGCGGCAAAAGTTATCCGTGGGCATCATCCGCCTGTTGTCCATGAGATCATAGACCGCTCCTGTACCCAGACAGGTAAATCCGAACTGGCCCATAAGTGCCGGTGAGGCTGCTGTAAGCCTTAAGATGTCTTCTCTTGCCGTTTTAAGTTTTTGAGGGTCTTTTACTTTACAATGCCCTGTACCGTCCACAAGAAGAAATTTGAATTTTTTTTTAGCAAGACAAAGTCCAAGCCCGCTCCTGCCTGCAGCAAAGTACTGGTCCACAATAATACTGGCATATCTGACACCATTTTCAGCAGCAGGGCCAATGGACATCAAAGATTTATTTCCCGGTCTGATCTTTTTGTAGACTGCATGAGTATCAAGACCCCATAATCCAGTGGCATCTTTAAATTCTACAAGATTATCCTTTATGGTAATGCCAACAGGGGTTTTGCTTTTGCCTTTAATGACTATACCGTCCCAGCCGGCCCTTTTCATCCGGGTGGCAAGTTTTCCGCCAACGGATGAATCTCCCACAAGACCTGTAAGAGGGGATTTTGAAACCATGTGAGCTCGCCCTGATGTGGGGGAGATGCTTCCTGTAAGCGGGCCTGTAAATATGCAGAATGCCATGTCCGGGTGGTCCCAGGCAAGATTTGCGCACTCCCGCAAATAACGTCCGCCAAAGCCTTTACCACCGACATATCGATTTAAGATATCAAGATGGGGTTTTTCAATCTCAAACCTTTTTTTTGTCAGGTCAATTACAAGTATGTTTCCCGTCCATCCATACATATTTATTCAACCCTTTATTTGTTTTATCAGTCTGCAAGGTGAATCATGGGGCACAGTTTTGGTTTTTTTGAATATGCTTTAACTCACCATTACTTTAACTCACCGCCACTTTAATTCACCATCAGGGCCACAATTTTATTATTAAAATATCATATGATGATAGGAAATGATATAAGGCCTTTAAAGGGTAAGATTTAATCTATACAAATCATTTTTTTTGGTTTACAAATAAATGTATAATCACCAGCAGATATTCCTTAGCTACTTAAAATTTAGCAGGAGAAATAGGCCTAATGAATTTGTTTGCCATATTGTCAAATATCGGATTACCGGATATTCTTGATATTTTGTTTATTTCCATAGTTTCCTACCAGTTCTATATATGGTTCTGGGGAACCAAAGCCTTTAAAGCCCTGATAGGGATTATCCTTTTAAGCGGTATTTTCATTGTGGCTAAATCCTGGGGGCTTTTTTTAACCACCTGGGTGTTTCAGATTTTATGGCAGGTCTTTGTTATCCTCTTGATTATCCTGTTCCAAAAAGAAATCAGGCAAATGCTTGAGCGGTTCAACCCTCTAAAGAATTTAGGGTTTAAACAGGGAGTAACCAGGGATGACTGGATACCTGTGTTTGCAGAGTGGGCCTTTGATGCAGCTCAAAAAAGAATTGGTGCACTCATTATTTTTGAAAGATCAGAATTGACCTTTGATTTGGTCACCAAAGGAATTTCCATAGAATGTGATCCCCAGCCTGAGATATTGAATTCAATTTTTTATAAAGAATCACCTCTGCATGATGGCGCTATCCTTATTTCCAAAGGAAAAGTTTTAAAAGTATCCTGCTACCTGCCATTGTCTGCAAGAGAGGATCTTCCCCAGGAATTGGGAACAAGGCACAGGGCTGCCCTGGGATTGACTGAACAATGTGATGCCTGGGTAATGATTATTTCCGAGGAAAGAGGGGAAATATCATTTGCCGGTAATCAAAAAATTCAAAAAGTAAAAGATCAAAAGGAATTATCCACTATTATAGCGGAAGAGATACTTATTCAAAAAGATGTGGATACAAATATTAAAGAAAAAATTAAATCATGGTTTACCAGAAGGTATAAAGTAAAGACTGCTGTTTTTGCATTGGTGTTTGTTCTATGGATGGTCCTTGCAGGACAACAGAATTTTGAAAAAAAAATTGATTTACCCCTTAATTTTAAAAATATCCCGGCCCAACTTATGGTATCCCAGCCTAATGATCTTAAAATCTCCATTACCTGCCGCGGTCTTAGAAAAGATGTCAGCCTGTTAAATAAAAATAATATTCTTACTTCTATTGATTTGTTTTCAGCAAGACCCGGGACATCTTTTTATAGTATTAATACAGGAAATTTAACCTTGCCAAATGACAGGATTCATGTCGTAAATATTAGCCCGACAAGAATTGCACTGACATTTGAAACAAAACCAAAAGTAAATGAGACCAACAACTCTTCTGTGGAAAAAGAACCTATATAATCTTGATTTTTTAATGTTCTTTATCAGTGATAGAGGGCATTGGCTTTAAACTGATTTCCAACTTTTTTGCAGTTATCCGGTTTTCTTTTAAAGATCTATTCCATAAATTTTACAGGTGATCAACAATACACTATCAGTTACAGCAGCATGCGTTTTCTTTTCCCTTTATCCAGACCTGGATAATATAGGCGGCTCAGCCTACACCCGGACTGACGGATATCGCCTCTGAAGGGCAGTTGTTGACACAGGCTCCACATTCCATGCAGGCATTGAAATCAATAATATTTGCTATGTTATTTCTCATTTCAAAAACAGCCTGGGGACAGACTTTTGTACACAAGCTGCACCCGATACATTTTTCTTTGTCAAGTACCAGGGTTGATACATCGTCTATATATCTTAATTCTTTCATGGTGCATCCTTCATGGTTTATGTCAAAATGCAGAATATATCCAAAGCCCGGTTGAAATCACAAGGCTTGCCAATTGCACAGGAATGTAACGTTTCATTTCTTTTTCAACCCCTGAGGGTGATGTAAATGATGTTGCCCCCGTAAAGTTCATGGCCAGATAAGAACTGATAGTGACACTAAATAAAAAAAGAGCCGATAATCCTGCCACACCGGAAATTGTAGAAGAAACGATTGTCAAAAGAGGAATCGCAAATACACTTCCTGATATTATCCCCTTTAGAGCAAATTCTCTGGATGGGATAAAGGGGAGCAGCACGGGAGTAATAAATGCACCTGAAACTATTCCTGCAATAAGGGCCAAAAATAATGTCATGCCCCTTTCCCATGCATGGGAAAAAGAAAAGATTCCAGGACCGAAACCTGAAATGATGAACAGGACAATCGCTGCGATAAGTGCTGGTTTTAGCAGGATTTGGATTTCCACAGGGGTCAGGATAAACCGTTCATAAAGACTAAAGGTAACCTGTCTCATATTTTTATCGGCTTTTCTTTTATTTTTTAAAAAGGTCGGGATATCATTGGCACGTATCGGACCATAGACCACCCTGAATCCAGACAGCTTCTTAACATCCCCGGCAGCCACACCCGTTGCTCCCAACTGGGGAACAATTACCCTTTTGTGATCCACTATCTTTTCAAGATTACACTCTTTTATTCTATTCACAAGTTCCAGGGTTGAAAAGGTTCCCTTTCCTGCTGCACACCATACATTGATCCCCTTTGTGTCCAGGACCAGAATCCATGCATTGATGTCACCCAGTTGTTTTCTCAAATGATCAAATGTCAGTTTAAAGTTGGCAGTAACAAGTACCTCACAATTTTTATCTGGTTTGCCGATACCATAAAGCCCCGGGGCCACCGTATAATTATGCCTTTTAATACCGCATCTGACATAAAATGTTGAAAAAAGGTCAAATTTTTCAAGCGTTGATTTGATGATGGGAATAACCCCGGCATTGGTTTTAATAAACGTGTCCACATAGGAACACATGGTGTAGCCTGGTTTCTCGTAACCTGCCAAGGGGCTGGGGAGTTCAGCCGAACCGCTTAAAGCAATTTTATCCATGGAGGACATGATTTTTACATCAAAAGTTGAGATTTTGAGATTCTTTTTAGTAGGAGATTCATTAGATCCGCATCTCTCTATTTTATCCATTTGTTTCTCCACAGACTATCCAGTCTTCATTTTAATGATATTATCTTTATTAGCCATGGATTTTAGGTTCACACCAATCCTGAGGGCTTTTAAACCCCTGACATCCGGCATATCGTCCAGATCAAGAATTTCAAGGTCATCAAGGAGCTTGCCCGTGTTTATGAGAAAATCAATATGTTGCCGGATTCCTTTTCCTTCTTCCGGGTTTGAATAAACCACGGCAATGCGACCTGGTTGGGTCAATCTTTCCCCTGTTCCTTTAATCAGCGCCTTATCAATGCGTGACTTTATGATTTCATGGCGGACATCATAGGCACCGTCCACGTCAAACCGCTTTTCGTCAAACCTGAATCGGATAGACAGCGGGGTGTGGTTGATCAGGATGAGATGGCAGGTGTCCAAAGGGATTTTCAATTGTTTTTTAACCTGTTCTGTTTGCAAAGCCAGACCACAGGAAATCATCAGCTGCCAGAGCGTTAAATCCTTGATATGAAATTTAGCAAGCGTTTGGTTTTCCATCATGGAGGCTCCTATATACATCATATAGTCTACCCCGTCTGTCTGACGTTTTTCAAAATAGTGTGGAAAATTTTGCTGGATCAATTCATCTTCCTGGTCTAGATAGCCGGCCAGGGTTTTATTTAATTTAGATACAGAATTTTCATAATCTTTTCTTTTATTATAAATCATGCCTGTTGATGGATCAAGGGCAGCATTATAAATTTCAATCCGTTTTAAAACCTCAGAACCCAGTCCGGTTAGGTCTCCAAAGAAAGGCGCCACCTCATTATTCAGGAGTGAAAACACGGCATTTTCATCACCTGAGGATATTCCCGATGCAATGTCCTGGATGAGGGCTTCAATTCGGTATTTCATTTGATTCAACAGCGGCCAGGGCCTTTTTTTTGACCCGGCAACCATTACATCCAGAGCCAGGGTCAATTGTTGGGTCAGGTCCTGCTGGATTCCCTTGTTTCTCGCCAGAGAAGACCCCCTGATGTCAGATTGGCCGTAAAAAGGAACCACGCCCTTAAAAACAATGGGTTCCATTTCTGAGTTATGGCTGCCATCATGGATGCGTTCCATATGGGCAATAGCCGCTTTTTCAAAACGCCATTCCACAGAAGGGTGGACGGCCGTACATTTTTCCTTGATAATGGCCTGGACCTGTTTGTCCAGTTCATCCTGTCCTCTTTTTAAGGCTAGTGATAACAAAGGGGTGATCTGTTCCAAAAGCACGGTATTGATGGTGCCCAGATCGTTTGGAGCCCTGGTAAAAATTTCCAGAAGTCCGATGATTTCTCCCTGAAAATACAAAGGAGATAAAAGAATTGATCTTAATCCAACGGCTAAAGCCTGCTGCTCTACAGGAATGGGATCCGGTTTTTTTGCAAGATCAGGTACATACAATACAGATCCTTTTTCCACTGCCTGTAACCAAACAGAACCCTTAAGGTCTTTAAGGTCAATATGATGGGAATTGGCAAACAAACAATTGATATTAGAGTTACAGTCACCTTTAATGAGCATGACCTGATCGCCTTGAAGGGCTCCAATACCGATGGTCATGTCCGGCCTCCGGAAAAGAACCTGAATCCGCGATTCTAAACGAGTCATTCCTTCTGAAGAAAAAATGGCCTGTTGATCGATCAGGTCTCTTTTAAAGGCGGAAATAACTTCAGATTCGGTTACATCCATTGCTCTGACAATGGTAAAGCCTGTGAATTCAAATTTATTTAAGTCAATATACCGGCTTAAAATATCAATGTCATGAATATGATTGCTGATCATAGCTCTATCATTTTCTGAAAGCTTTCTTGGCGGTTCAAGCGCCCGGATCCGTACAAATTGAAAATCTGGTGTGAAGCTATAATAACGATCCAGACCGGTTTTTACTTCCGGAATCTTTTTTATATTCATGGTATCGAACTGGTCATAGCTAAAATCATAAATCCGCTCAAGCACTAAGGAATATATATCAACCATTTTTTTGGTTTTTTCTGTTTCAACGATTTTCTTTAGACCGGCTTTAATATTATTGTTATTGTCAAGAAATAATCTCTGGAATTTTGGAGTCACAAAAAAAGGTTCAAATGTGCAGGGGGTGAAGGCACCCATGATATCATTGTGAAAAGATGCCGGAGGAAATATGGCACTCATTAAAGGGATCATGATATCTTGATATTTCGTTAGGTCTTCAATATCCTTGACCGAGCCTCTTATTTCCGGGATCTGTCTTAATTTGTCTTTCAGTTTCAAGAACATTGAATCCATGTGGGGATAATTTGGCACCAGGTTTTTTTCCCAAAAGTCCAAAAGAGGGTCAAAACTGACAACAGATGTTAGGGAATCTATTCTGGGAGGTGGTGATACGATATTTTTTTTCATTATAGGGGCTCCTTTAATTGCTCTGTCCAGAATAATCATTTGAAAAATAAAGTCAACACAGCCACTTAAAAGGGCAGGCCCCAAGCATGTAAAAAATCTAAAATATCCAGATCATTTAATATCAATATTTAACAAAGATAGGCACAAACCAGTTATTAAAAAATATCATTATACTTACACAAGATATAGATTCAGGGTTTAATTATTTATTTTTCAAGCACTTTTCGAATCGTCTGTGCTGTTTTCCGCATGTTGATTGGTTTCATGACATAGGCTGCCAAACCCAGATCTTTTGCTCTTTCTTTATCAACAAGCGTACTGTGACCCGTGCAGATAATGATGGGGATATCTTTTCGAATGGCCATCAGCTTTTCAGATAATTTAACACCCGTCATCTGGGGCATGGTCATGTCAGTTATGACAAGATCGAAATGATCAGGATTTAAACTGAATTGTTCCAAAGCATCTTGCGGTGTTGTAGCGGTTTCAACTTTGTATCCCAGGCGCTCAAACATCCTTTGCACCATTTTTACAATGGATATTTCATCATCCACAAATAATATAGTTTCATTTCCCCTTGGAATATCCTGGGAAGTATTGCTTTCAACCATCGCTTTTTTTGAAGCCAAAGGGAAAAATATGATAAATTTAGTGCCTTTGCCCAGATTGCTGTCAACGGCAATTGCTCCGCTATGATTTTTAACAATGCCGTGTACTACAGCCAAACCCATGCCTGAACCTTTGCCTACTTCCTTGGTTGTAAAATAAGGATCAAAAATTTGATCGATGATTTCAGGATCTATGCCCGGGCCTGTATCGCTTATCATTATCTTGACATGAGCCCCGCTTTTCAAACCAGAATTGTTTTTGGCGGAGTTATTGTCCAAAATTACCTTTTTCACAATGACACTCAGATCCCCGCCGGTTTGTTCCATGGCCTGGGACGCATTAATACACAGGTTCATTATGATCTGGTTGATCTGAGTTGGGTCAGCAAGAATCGTTTCTTCAGCGGTTTGAATATTCTGGTGAATATTTATAGTGGTTGGAATCGTTGATCGCAAAAATTTCAATGCATCTTTAATGACTAAAGCAATTTGAATGGGTTGCAGTTTCTGGTCGCTCTTACGGCTGAAATTTAAAAGTTGTTTGACAATATTTTTTGCCCTTAGACTGGCTTTTCTGATGTCTTCAAGGCTGGAATAAGCAGAATTCCATTTTGGAACATCATCTAAAGCAAGCTCTGTGTTACCAATAATAATACCCATAATGTTATTAAAATCATGGGCGATGCCGCCGGCTAAAGTGCCTATGGATTCCATTTTTTGGGCTTGTTGGAGCTGAGCTTCTATATCTCTTTTTTCTACTTGTTCTTTTTTAAGAATAACGATCTGTGAAATTAGGTTTGAAAAAATTTCCAGGGGTCTTACCCTTTCAGGGCTGGGTTTTAATCCGGATTTTGATTCATCAACGGATATAACGCCGATAGTTTTGCCTTTTTGGTCATTCATTCTCACAAAAAGGTTGTCTTCTGGATGCCATCTGTTTTCAAATTCCGGTACAAATCCGCTACCGTATACGGTTGCCTCTTGGTTCAGTATGTTTTTTTTTGTATGAGGAATATAGTAGCTGTACTGCCCGATAATATTTTCTTCAATAAAAACTTTATCATACCAGGCTTTAGGCATTTCCACTTTCCTCAGCTTATCAATCAACTCCGATTCTACTCCACCGAAGGCGATAATATCCCTGAAAGGAGCTTTGTCTTTAAATAAAGAGATAATCACTCTTTTAAAGTCAGAAAAATCAACAATTGCTTTGCTGATTTTATCAAAAAATTCTTGCTCATCTTTGATTGAAATCATGGATGCTGTAGCCAGACTTAATTGTTCGGTCTGATTAGACAGATGAGACAATTTTTCATCACGAATTCTGAGTTCATTTTCAATACGCTTTTGTTCAGTAATATCCGTCACTACTCCAAGAATCGCTCTCTTGCCTTGATAATCTATTAGTTTTGTATTGATTATCGTTTCAATCATGCTGCCGTCTTTTTTGATAACTTTATATTCAAGGGGAGGAACCTCAATGTTCTCCATGTGTTTTTTAAAGAACGATTTCGCCTGTTTTTGGGATTCCGGCTCCATTAAAGAAAGAAAGTTAAAATCGTGTGAATAAAATTCATCTTTGCTATAACCCATCATTTCAAAACATCTATCATTTACATATACAATTTTCCCATGCCTATTGATAAACACCATGTTGGGAGATTGTTCAGTAAGAATCCGAAATCGTGTTTCGCTATCCCGCAGTCTTTCCTCCGCCTTTTTACGCTTATTGATGTCACGCGAAACACCATGCATTCCGACAATTTTACCTGCTGGGTCACGTATCGCTTTTATGCTGTTTTCCATCCAGACTATGGAACTGTCTTTTCGGTAGTATTGGACCTCCATAGTTATAAATCTTTCTGAATCAAAGGAATTATTCTCATCGCGCTCAAGTTCTTCTAAGAATTTCATTTGGATCTTCTGAAGGGAATCCGGTGTGATCATTTCCTCCAGGCTCTGTTGTTTTCGCTCTTCAGGTGTAAAGCCAAGCATGTTCTCAATGGAAGGGCTAACATATGTGGTTTCAAAATTTTGATCAAGAGTCCAGACTATATCAGCAATATTTTCGGTGAGAAATCTGAACTTTTTTTCGCTTTCCAATAACGCTTTCTCTGCCTGTCTGAGCTCGTTAGTAATTATTTCCAATCCTTGAACCCTTTGTTCTAATTCTTCATAGCTTGGTTTATGGGCCATTTGGGGGGATCTCCAATTATAAATGGGACTGGTTCATAGTGTTGTGCAGTTAAGGATTCTTGGAATAATCATAATTGTCCCAATAATGAAAAATTCAAACTCTATCTATAAAAAATTTTTAAAATTACGCTACCAAAAAATACCATACTTTGCAAAAAAAAAATGGGATTCAGCCATTCATGATCATTTGGCGAAAATGCCAATATTGGCATTTTCGCCAAATACTGGTTTTTATAACAAAAATTATATTTTTAAATTAAGCAGTAAAACTATCAGCAATATTTTTTTCTCACGTAACATTCTTTCAAGACCGATTAATGCGAGGGACATCCTGCCAAGTAAGATAAAAAAAATATTTTATTCAAATTTTTCATTTTTTTCTTGACTTCCCATATTCCATATTGTCATATAAGACTAATACAATAGTAAACTATAAGAATAAAAATTCAATTTGACCAATCTTTTTAGTATGGTCAAAGAACAGGAGGTGATGGCAATGATCGATTTTATGCTGGACCCGAAAAGCGGTATCCCCTTTTACCGTCAAATTATTGACCAGATTCGATTTGGTGTTGCAACCGGGACGCTGAAAATCGGCGAACAGCTTCCAACAGTCAGGGCACTGGCAGTCCTTCTTAAAGTCAACCTGAACACAGTGAGCAAAGCTTACCGGGAACTCGAAATTCAGAATCTTCTTGAAACACAGCAGGGAACCGGCACATTTATCGGTAACCTTGAAATCCAGATCCCAGAAGAGGAACGGGAAAAAAAACTCACCAGTATCTGCACTGAATTTTTCAACATTGCATCTAGCTACGGCTTTTCCACAGAGGAAATTATCCAAGAACTTAAGACCAAAAAGGAGGTAATAAATGAAAACTGACTGGAATGACGACCAGTGGGAAAAAGTGAAATGGTTTAATCCATTTTCGATTATGGTTTTTATCATATTTGGCTCCATTTTTATAGCTATTGGCATTCTGGGGTACATTGACTATATCTGGGTCATAGCCGGCGGAATAATCTCTCTTTTTCTTGCATCTTGCATCCAGGTTGCAGATCAGTGGGAAAAGGCAGTTCTTTTGAGACTTGGGAAATTTATAGGACTAAGAGGGCCCGGATTATTTTTTATCATTCCCATCATTGATCGGGTCGACTCTTTTATTGACCAGCGGGTGAGAGTAACTGATTTTTCTGCTGAACAAACATTGACCAAGGACACAGTGCCGGTAAATGTGGATGCAGTGGTGTACTGGACGGTCTGGGATGCGGAAAAAGCAGCCCTTGAGGTCCGCAAATATATCAAAGCTGTGACCTATGTCGCAATGACCAGTTTGCGGGATATCATTGGCAAACATGAACTTGCAGATATTCTGAAAAACAGGGATAAGATCGCCAAAGAGCTGCAACAAATTATGGATGAGCATACCAATCCCTGGGGAATTTCGTGCCAGACCGTGGGCATCAAGGATATTGTTATCCCTACTGCCCTTTCCGACGCCATGAGCAAGCAGGCCCAGGCAGAAAGAGAACGTCAGGCCAGAATTATACTGGGAACGGCTGAAACCGAGATAGCTGAAAAATTTGCCCTTGCAGCAGAACAATACCGTGACAACCCTATTGCACTCCAGCTTCGGGGAATGAACATGCTCTTTGAGGGATTAAAGGAAAAAGGGTCATTGATCATTGTGCCAAGTTCTGCTCTTGAATCCATGAACCTTGGCACCATTGGAGGATTGGCGGCATTATCTGATCAAAATACCAAAACTGACAAAAAAGAAATGGCTTCAGAAAATTAATTAGGAGGGTATCATGGGAATAGGCGCTATAATAATGATTTTATTGATCCCGGCAATAATCGCTGTGCTGGTTACCATTTTAAGGGAAAAAAAAGTATAGAAAACGAACACTCACAACCCCTTTGAACAAAAGGGGTTGTGACTTTAAATTCATTTTGAAATTAACTATCTTTAGAGCTCTTTTTTATCGGCAAAATAAATGGAAAAATTATGTAAAGAATTCTTCCAACCCTTCCTGGGTGGGTTTCATTGATTTTGCACCCTGGCTCCAGTTTGCAGGGCAGACTTCCCCGTGTTTTTCTGTGAACTGGAGTGCATCAACCATTCTAAGGGTTTCAGATACATTCCTTCCCAGGGGTAGATCATTGACGACCTGGTGACGGACCACCTGGTCTTTATCCAAAAGGAAAAGGCCTCTGTAAGCGATGCCTGCACCTTCAACCAGGACATCGTAATCCTTAGAGATGGTTTTATTTAAATCTGAGACAATGGGATATTCCACACCCTGAATTCCGCCTTTGGATTTCGGGGTATTCAGCCATGCCAGATGAGAGAAGTGTGAATCAATACTAACACCAATGACCTTGGCGTTTCGTTCGTCAAATTCTCTTAACCGTTCGCTAAAGGCATGCAATTCCGTGGGGCAGACAAATGTAAAATCCAATGGATAAAAAAACAGAACCACATATTGCCCCTTAAGTTCCGAAAGGGTGAACTTTTCGATAATCCTATCTTTTTGAACTGCAACGGCTGTAAAATCCGGTGCTTGCTTTCCAACTAAAATACCCATTTAAAATCCTCCTGATAAAAGTATGGCTAAATTTATATCATGCTTGATTACATGTGACTCATACTTTACAAAAGGTATGCCAGATAAGGAATGTTGATTATACTATTTTATAACCAACTGAATTGATAGCCATATTTTTTGATTCTGCGTTTTAATTTTGTGATATATGAAGTTTTTGCCACCAAAATTGAAACAATTGTGACTCGTGTTATGAGACAGTTTTCTAAGCCCTGGGAATCCAAATTATGGTTTCAGCGAAAGTGAGTTTTTCCGGGATAGAAAGATATTAACTTAGGATCTGCGGGAAAGGGTGATGGGATGAATAGCACCCCAAGACCCTGACATGTCAATGTAAAAAGATCTGCTATAGCTGACCCTTTCTTAAGTTTTTATAGCCTTCCAATTTTATATGCTTAAGATCACATTTTTCCTTGATGATTTTGGCTGCTGCAAGATTCAATTCCTTTTGCTCGTCATTCACTTTTACATTAAATCCGCAATTAAAGGGTCCCAACCGAATGGTATCCTCAATACCGTCATAGGTATCATATATTTTTGTGTATGGATGGGCAAACAGCCATCTAAGCTGCAAGGTGGTGACCGTATGTCCTGAAAGGCTGTCCATGAAATTTTCCAGATCTTTCAGATCCTGGTCTATAAGATTATTCCACCCGAGAATAACATTGGCATTGACTTTGAAACCTGTTTGCATACAAAATTCAAGGGTTTCAATAACTTCGCTCATTATGGTTCCTTTGTCCAAATATTTCCACATCCGGTCCGAGGGAAATTCAATACCAAAGCCTAATGTGCATTCCGGGATTTTTTTGTCAAAGTTTTTAACTGCCTGTTTTAAGGCATTTGTCTCAGCTTTGGCAGCCCGCATAAAGAACCGGTATTCGATATCATTTCCTATTGGCAGGTTTGGAAGAATGGCTTTGATGTGCTCCGGCGTAATTGAGCCTGTATTGAGACGGACAATTTTGTGTCCCTTAAAGTCAAGATTTTTGAATTCAAGATTCAGATTTTTGCGCTTTCTAAAATGTTCCTTGCAATGCTGGGCAATGGAACAAAAAGGGCATTTTTTCCAATAGCATTGATTTTCAAGGGTGTAGGAAAAATAAATTTTGCTGTCTTTTGGCACGGCATCAGGAATGACAAGTTTCCATTTTCCTGAAAACTCAGGTACTTTAAAAAGACTTTCAACACTTTGGCCCGTGAGTATCAGGTTGGGCGGCAGGTCTTTTTCAACCTTGAAATGGACGGAATTCCAATTGCCGCCACCAAAGCTTCGTTCAGACGCCACTGGTCCGCCAACTATGAAGCGAATGTCAGGATATTGTATTGACCAGGTATAGGCTTGATAAAGATGGTTGATATAACTGGCACTGACATAGACGGTTCCTTTTTTGATGGGAAGGGGAATATCCTGATAGGTTTCTTCCAGATACCACTTGTCATTGTCTTCTTCATGGGCCATCCAGTAAAAGTCCCCTTTATTGCTACAAAGATCCCATGTGTCGGAAAATCCGTTGCAAAGATCAAACCAGCCGCTTGTTGTTTTGGCGTAAAATTGTATGAATAATGTATCTTTCATTCTGATATTTCCATTTTTTAGTTTTTAATTTCAGATGGATGACTTATTTTTTTTTCAAGCTTAATCCGGGTTGTGCCAGGATCAGTTTTTTGGTGTAGGCATGTTGAGGGTCTTTAATAATGTTGTCTGCGATTCCTGTTTCAACGATAACTCCATTGTGAATAACCGCAATCCGATTGCAAAGGTATCTGGCTGCAGCCAGATTATGTGTGATAAAAAGAAAGGTCATATCAAATTTTTTTTTGATATCCAACAATAATTGGAAGAGCTGGATGGCAATGGTGGCATCCATCATTGAGGTTGGCTCATCTGCAACAATAAATTCCGGGCCCAGGACAATCGCCCGTGCCACGGCAACCCGTTGGCGCTGTCCACCGCTTAACTGGTGGGGATAACGGTGGTAAAAGTCTTCACCGGGAGATAGTCCAACAATTTCTAAAGTCTCAATTACCTTTGTCCGACGGGTGATGGTATTGCCTATTTTGTTTACAATCAGGGGTTCTAAAATAGTCTCTGAAATGGAAAGATGTGGATTCAAGGACTGATAAGGATCCTGAAAGATCATTTGAACCTTTGACCGATAGTTTTTCAGAGCGTTTCCATGAAGATCGTGTATGGGTTTGCCATTCATCTTTATGATCCCTTTGGATGGTTCTTCAAGCTTTACCAAAAGCCTTCCAATGGTTGTTTTACCGCTGCCGCTCTGGCCGACAAGGCCAAAAATTTCCCCTTTTTGTATGGTTAAATTTATATTGTTGGTGGCAAGAACACAGGCATCGCCTTTTGAAAAAAAGGTTTGTTTTAAACAATATTCTTTTGTCACGCCATTCAATTCAATAACAGGGGTTTGTTTATTTTGTTCCTCAGTCATTTTTGTCCTTATTTAGTACGACTTCGAAACAAAGGGCCTGATGAGTTGAAGAAAGATTGACCCACCCAGGTGTCTTGTTTTTACAGTCTTGAGATTTACAATTACAATTATCGGCAAACATGCAGACTCCAGTAGTTGTTATCAAATCAGGAGAATCTCTCATTTCAGGAACCTTGATATTTTCTTCTGAGTCCAGGTTCAGGTATGATCCCAATAGGGTTTTAGTGTAAGGGTGCCTTGGAGATTTAAATACTTCTTCTCTTGTCCCTTTTTCTACTATCTGTCCTGCATACATCACGCAGATATCCTTGCAAACATCTGCTACCACTGCAATATCATGGGAAATAAAAATTACACTGGTATTCAAGGCTTTTTGAATCTGTTTGATTTCTTTAAGAATCTGATCCTGAACAATTACATCCAGAGCCGTTGTAGGCTCATCAGCAATTATTAATCTTGGCATGCATGCAAGGGCCATAGCTATAATAGCCCTTTGTTTCATACCACCACTGTATTGATGGGGGTAATCCCTTAAACGATTTTCAGGAATTTCAACCAGGTCGAACATTTTTTTCACCTGGGTGTAAACATCTGTCTTGGACATTTCAGGATTATGGATCTCAATAACTTCTGCGATCTGTTCATCAACCCGGATGACTGGATTCAGAGCATTCATAGCAGCCTGGAATATCATGGATATTTCTTTGCCTCTAAAAGCCCTCCATTCTTCATCCTTAAAATGTGCAAGGTTTTTGTCATTAAAAATGATGTCACCCTGTAGAATGGATGCATTTTCAGGCAAAAGGCCCATAAGCGCCATTCCAATTGTGGTTTTTCCACATCCGGATTCTCCAACAAATCCCAAAGATTGGCCCTGCTCTATTGAAAAAGAAATGTTATTGACGGCATTAACCAGGCCTTTTTTACTTTTATATCCGATACTTAAATTTTCAACTTTTAGTACTGCCATTTATTCTTCCTCTTCTTCTTTTCGAAGCCTTGGGTCAAGAACTTCATCCATTGCACGGCCCAACATGTAAAATGAGAGGGTCAACAAAGAGATGCAAATACCGGGAGGTAACAGCCAGTATGGCGCCTGGAACATATGACCTGAACTCCACACCCATTGAAGCATCATTCCCCAGCTGACCTGCCCGGGATCCCCAAAGCCCAGGAAAGACAGGGCCGCTTCGACCAGAATGGCTGCTGTAACCCTGAATGTCATGTATAAGAATGCCAAGGGAAGAACATTGGGCATAATATGTTTAAAGATGATTCTGAAATTTGATGCGCCTGCCACCCTGGAGGCTTCAATAAACGGCCTTGA
>Ga0233430_1002884_pt1 | contig 18516 bp, 16 predicted proteins | sample SI_118_April2016_2_FD_179883 | JGI IMG/M metagenome (GOLD analysis project Ga0233430, IMG submission 179883) | Seawater microbial communities from Saanich Inlet, British Columbia, Canada - SI_118_April2016_150_MG | ecosystem: Environmental > Aquatic > Marine > Inlet | place: Canada: British... | reverse complement strand
GGTGTTACATCAAAGGCATAGTTTGCCGCAGGGCTTCCTTCGGCAACGATGGAAACCGTGGCGATTTCACCCGAAGAAGTGCGCCCTGTCATTTCCGTCACTTCGGTGGCATCACGCTGTTCAATGGGGATATCCCGGACACCATCCTTGATGGTCCAGTCGATTGTCGAAAAGGGCAAGCCCACATAAAACGGAATGTCATTGTCGTGGGCCGCCAGAGCTTTCAGGTAGGTACCGATCTTGTTGCAGACGTCGCCATTGGCCGCAGTCCGGTCTGTGCCGGTGATGCAAAGATCGACCATGCCATGCTGCATCAGGTGGCCGCCGACGTTATCAACAATGACAGTATGCGGCACACCGTGCTGGCCCAGTTCCCATGCCGACAGGGACGCGCCCTGATTGCGCGGGCGGGTTTCGTCAACCCAGACATGAACAGGTATTCCGGCTTCGTGGGCGACATAGACAGGGGCCAGGGCTGTGCCCCAGTCAACAGTTGCCAGCCAACCGGCATTGCAATGGGTTAGAACATTCACCGGACCCTGCTTGCCTTTGGCCTCATGGATTTCAGCAATGATGTTCGCGCCATGTTTGCCCACAGAATGGCAGTTGTCGGAATCCTCATCACAGATACGGGCCGCCAGCGTCAAGGCTGCTGCATGACGTTCAGGCACTGCCAGGGGCATCAAGGCAGTGCGTGCTTCGTCCAAAGCCCATTTCAGATTGATCGCCGTTGGCCGGGTCGCCAGCAGAGTATCGTAAGCGTTGTCAAAGTCATCATCACTGGCCCCCTGTGCCATGGCAAGTGCCACGCCATAGGCCGCCGTAGCGCCGATCAGCGGTGCCCCGCGAACGCGCATAACAGAAATCGCTTCGGCTGCATCTTCCAGGGTTTTAAGCTGGATAACCTTGAATTCATGCGGCAACAGGGTCTGGTCGATAATTTCAACCACGGCCCCGTCTTCGACCGGCCAGATCGTGCGATAGGCAACACCATCAACTTTCATATCTCGGCTCCTGCTTTCTTCTAATCGCCTTCGAATTCACACAAAGTGAGGATCGGGATATCCCGTGCGACAATTTTTGCCCGGCCACCAAGATCAGGCAAATCAACGATGAAGGAACATGCGGTAACGTTCCCACCAGCCCGCTGGATCAGATCAATTGCCGCACAAGCCGTGCCGCCCGTGGCAATCAGGTCGTCTACCAACAAGACATTTTCGCCAGGCAAAACAGCGTCCTTGTGGATTTCGACAGTATCTGTGCCATATTCCAGATCATATTCTTTACTGATGGTTTCCCAGGGCAGTTTGCCCTTTTTACGAACCGGCACAAAACCAACACTAAGCTGGTGCGCAACGGCGCCGCCCAGGATAAAGCCACGGGCTTCGATGCCTGCCACTTTATCGATCTTGACACCGGCATGGGGCTGCACAAGCTCGTCAATGGTTTTGCGAAACCCGACAGGATCGAGCATCAAGGTCGTCACATCACGAAACATGACGCCTTCAATGGGGTAATTGGGGATCGTACGAATACGGCTTTTGATGGGCATGGGGATAATCGCTTTTTACAAGGTGAGCTAAAAATTCAGAGGACGCGACCGGCAATCGCATCAAGGCGTTTGACGACGTCTGGATCACGCGCTTCAGGGGATGTAATCATGGCAAATTCAAGCGCCCGGTCACAACCGTGCGGGCATGCGTCGGGGCGGCCTTGCGCAAGTGCTGGTGCCACGTCTTTCACCAGGGACCGCGCATTATCGGCATTACCGGTAAGCACCCTGATGATATCGGCCACTTCGACATTGTCGTGATCCGGGTGCCAGCAGTCGAAGTCTGTCACCATGGCCACCGTCGCGTAACAGATCTCGGCTTCACGGGCGAGCTTGGCTTCCGGCATGTTGGTCATACCGATGACATCGCAATTCCATGACCGGTACAGGTTCGATTCCGCAAGCGAGGAAAATTGCGGGCCCTCCATGGCAAGATAAGTCCCGCCGCGAGAAACCGGAATGTCGAGTGACTTCGCCGCTGTTTCGAGGTGATCGCCGAGACGGCCACATACCGGGTGGGCAACAGAAACATGGGCCACACAGCCTTCTGTGAAAAAGCTTTTTTCGCGCGCGAACGTCCGGTCAATAAACTGGTCGATGATGACAAATGTGCCAGGACTAAGATCTTCACGAAAGCTGCCAACGGCGCTGACGGAAACCAGATCAGTGACCCCTGCCCGTTTCATGGCGTCAATGTTGGCGCGATAGTTAATCGAACTGGGCGATTGTTTATGGCCTCGTCCATGGCGCGGCAGGAACACAAGCTGTACACCGTCCAGTTCACCGAACAACAATTCGTCGGAAGGGTTGCCGAACGGGCTTTCAATCGCCTGCCAGCGCGTATTGGTCAGACCATCGATCTCATAAACACCACTTCCGCCCAAAATACCGATCACAGGTTTCACAGCGTCATTCATACCAGTTTCCCTTGCCCGAATGTTGAGGGAAAACCCTACCATTTGAGCAGCTATCAGAAAACGGCTGTAGACAAAAAAAGGGCCGCCGAAGCGACCCTTTTCGAAACAATCAGAACTTTATCAGTGCGCGTCTTTCCAGACACGACGTTTTACCAGCCAGAACAGGATTGTCAGGATGATCAGGAAGATCATCGTTTTCAGTCCTGTGCGATGGCGATCTTCCAGTTTGGGCTCGGCGGCCCACATCAGGAAGGCAGAAACGTCTTTTGCCTGTTGATCAGCCGTTGCGGCAGTTCCATCAGCATATTCAACACCGTCATCAGAAACTGGCGGCGCCATGGCAATCTGGGTGCCCGGAAACCAGGCATTGTAATTCATGCCTTCAGCAACTTCGTGACCTTCAGGCGCATCGGAATAGCCCATCAGCAGTGAATAGACATAATCAGCACCACCAACACGCGCCTTGGCGATCAGCGACAAATCCGGTGGCAAGGCACCATTGTTGCTGGCACGTGCTGCCTTGTCGTTGGCAAAGGGTGATGGCATGGCATCCGACAGGCGTGCCGGGCGCATGAACATTTCGCCATCATCGTCGGGGCCGTCTTCGGCTTCGAATTCAGCTGCAATGGCCTTGGCCTCGGCTTCTGAAAAACCAATGGCCGGTAAATTGCCAAAGCGCACATATTTCAGGCTGTGACAGCCAGCGCAGACTTCGGAATAAACCTGATAGCCACGCTGGACCTGGGCCCGGTCAAAGGTACCGGTAGGGCCATTGAAGGACCAGTTCTGGGTCTTCAGGGCGGGGCCACCGCCACCTGCGGCCAGGGCCGCAGATGCGGACAAAACCAGGGTGGCTGCAAGGGTGACAGAGGCTTTCTTGATCATGTTAAGAGACATCAGTTTGCCTCCTTCGCTGAATCATCGCCAAGCACCGCCGCCGCAATGGAGTCCGGCAAAGGCTTCGGTTTTTCAAACCAGCCAACGATTGGCATGACCAGGATGAAGTGGGCGAAATAGTAAGCCGTGGCGATCCGGCCGATGATGATATAGGCACCTTCCGGCGGATTGGCACCAATCCAGCCCAACACAAGACCATTGACCACGAAGATCCAGAAGAAACCCTTGTAGACAGGACGGAACGTTGCGGAACGGACACGTGATGTATCCAGCCACGGGATCACAAACAGGATCAGGATGGCACCCAACATCAGCACCACACCGCCCAGCTTGTCAGGTACGGCGCGCAGGATGGCGTAGAACGGCAGGAAGTACCATTCCGGCACAATGTGCGGCGGTGTGACCAGCGGGTTGGCCGGAATGTAGTTATCCGGGTGGCCCATATAGTTCGGATTGAAGAATACCCAGTAAGCCAGAATAACAAAGAACACACCAAAACCGACCAGATCCTTGGTCGTGAAGTAAGGGTGGAATGGCAATGTATCTTTTTCGGACTTGACGTCGATGCCCAGCGGGTTGTTGGACTTGCTGGTATGCAAGGCCCACAAATGCAGGAACATCAGGGCAAAGATCACGAAGGGCAACAGATAGTGCAGGCTGAAGAAGCGCTGCAAGGTCGGGCCAGCAACTGAATAACCGCCCCACAACCATGTTGTCACCGCTTCGCCGACAACCGGAATGGCTGTGAACATGTTGGTGATAACGGTCGCACCCCAGAAGCTCATCTGGCCCCATGGCAGCACATAACCCATAAAGGCCGTTGCCATCATCGCCAGGAAGATCAGGATACCAAACCACCACAACAACTCACGTGGTGCCTTGTAGGAGCCAAAATACAGACCGCGGAACATGTGGATGTAAACCGCCACAAAGAACAGCGAGGCACCGTTGGCATGCATATAGCGCAGCATCCAGCCATAGTTCACATCACGCATGATATGTTCAACGGAATCGAACGCCATGTCGGCATGCGGTACATAATGCATGGCCAGCACAATGCCGGTCACGATCTGCAACACCAGCGCCACACCTGCGATCGAGCCAAGGCTCCACCAGTAGTTCAGGTTACGCGGTGTCGGATATTCGGTACCGACGGAATGATTAATAAACGAAAAGATCGGCAGGCGGGTTTCGACCCACTGCATGACCTGTGTTGTAACGCCAGGATTGCTCATGTCAGTACCCTTTACCCGATCCGAATGTGTGAGTCGTCAAGGAAGACGTACGGTGGCACACCAAGATTTTTGGGTGCCGGACCTTTGCGGATACGACCGGAGGTGTCGTAGTGCGAACCGTGACAAGGGCAAAACCAGCCACCATATTCACCTTTGACTTCCGTCGATTTCTGACCCAGCGGCACACAGCCGAGGTGGGTACAAACGCCGATCAGGATCAACCATTCAGCTTTTTGCACACGATCACTGTCCAGCGCGATATCTGGCAGTGCCGCACTGTCATCCGTCTTGGCTGTCGCAATTTCTTCAGCCGTGCGATGACGCACAAAAACAGGTTTCCCGCGCCACATCACTGTAACGGCCTGACCTTCTTCAATGGCTGATAAATCCAGCTCGGTTGAGGCCAGTGCCAGCACATCGGCGGAGGGGTTCATCTGATCAACCAACGGCCAAACAAAGAGGCCGGCTCCTACAACCGACATGGCACCCGTCGCGATATAAAGAAAATCGCGTCGTGTGGCTCCATCTTCGTGACCGCCTTCAGGCGTTGTCGTCGTCATCGATAGATCACCTTAATCATTTTGTCTTTTACAAATAGCTCAGGGTACCGGAGTCACGACCTTGCGGACGTGGATGCCGGGACCCGCGAATTCTGCCCGGATTTTTTGCATTAAATGAGGCCAATGTCCAGTGGTAGTGCTCTGCGAAGCTCGTTTTGACGCTATGTCAGGAGAGTGTATCTATTGTCCTGTGGCACTTTGACGCATATAGAATGACAGTGCTTTCAAGCCTGTGGGCAGAACCGAAACGTCAAAATCATGCGAATTGCCATCTACGAGCCCGATATCCCGCAAAATCTGGGTGCCTTGATCCGTCTGGGGGCCGCGCTGGACGTGGCTCTGGACGTTATCGAGCCCTGCAGTTTCCCTTTTGGCGGCAAACAAAGCCGCAACAAGCAGGTCCGACGTGCAGGCATGGACTATCTTGAGCTTGTTGACCTTGATATGCACAGCTCGTGGACTGCCTTTGAAGCGGCGCGTGCCACACAAGGCAAGCGTCTGATCCTGCTGACAACATCCGGTGCTGTTGATTATCGGGATGTAACCTATCAGGAGAGTGATATCCTGTTGTCGGGCAGCGAAAGCAGCGGTGTACCGGATTTTGTCCACCACGCCGCCGATGTGCGGGTCTGTATCCCCATGAAGCCCCCTGCCCGGTCCCTGAACGTAGTCAACGCCACCGCCATGGTTCTGGGGGAAGGCCTGAGGCAAATCAGAACTAACACCGCGACAAATTCGAAACCTGAAGGACCAGCAACGTGACTGACGCTGCAACAGACACCATAGAAAAGAACAAAAAACTGGCAGAAACCTGGTTCCGGACGCTGCGCGATCAAATCTGCGCCGAATTCGAAGCCATAGAAGATGCCTACCAGGGTGACGCCCATGCCGATCTGGACCCTGGCCGATTTGAGCGCTCCCCCTGGCAGCGTACCAAGCTGGACGAAGCCGATGGTGAAGAAGGCGGCGGCGGCGTGATGTCGGTGATGAAGGGCCGGGTATTCGAAAAGGTCGGTGTCAATATCTCCACTGTCCTTGGAGAATTCAGCGAAGAATTCCGCGAACGCATCCCTGGTGCACAGGACGATCCGCGTTTCTGGGCCAGCGGCATTTCCCTGGTCGCCCACATGCGATCCCCTTTGGTGCCTGCCGTCCACATGAACACCCGCCACATCGTGACGACCAAAGCCTGGTTTGGCGGCGGCGGTGATCTAACCCCGATGTTCGTCAACGACGACGACACCAAAGATTTTCACGCAGCCTACAAAGCGGCCTGCGACAAACACGATCCTGATTATTACCCGAAGTTCAAAAAGTGGTGCGACGACTATTTCTACCTGCCCCACCGAAACGAGGCCCGTGGCGTCGGCGGCATATTCTATGACCAGCTGGACAGCGGCGACTGGAACAAGGATTTCGCCTTTACCAAAGATGTTGGCAGTGCCTTCCTCGAAGGCTACGCCCCACTGGTACGCAAACACATGAACGAAGCCTGGACCGACGACCAACGCGAATTCCAGCTCGTCAAACGCGGTCGATATGTCGAGTTCAACTTGCTCTACGACCGCGGCACAACCTTCGGCCTGAAAACCGGCGGCAACACCGAAGCCATATTGATGTCCATGCCCCCCGAGGTGAAATGGCCTTGAAGGCAACGACGGTGTGATTGGCTCTCCTTAGCCCTCCCCCATCAAGAGGGAGGGAACTCACATGGAAAATTCGACATCCCCTTTCGATTCCACTTCATGCTGCTAGACTTCTCGTCAGGAACACTTCAACAAAGGCCTTCACATGTCTGATACCTATACCGTTGGTGACCTGGTCGCCGAGTTTTTGCAGGCCTGTGGCGTGGAGACGGCCTTCGGGGTAATTTCCGTGCACAACATTCCCATGCTGGACGGCATCGGGCGGCGCAATGCGATCCGGTTTGTGACGGCGCGGGGAGAAGCCGGGGCCGGGCATATGGCGGACGCCTGGGCCAGGGCGCGCAATGAACTGGGTGTACTTATTACGTCGACCGGACCGGGGGCGGCAAATGCTGTCGGTGCCCTGGTTGAAGCACGATTTGCCGGGACGCCCCTGTTGCATCTGACGGGGCAAACAGCGACCGGTAATATTGGCCGGGATCAAGGCACGGTGCACGAAGTCGCAGACCAGCTGGGTATGCTGGCATCTGTTTCCAAAACAGCCCACCGGATTTCTTCAGCGGAAACAGCCTTTGCCATTCTAAGCCAGGCGGCAGCCCAGGCCCTGACGCCACCGATGGGGCCGGTCAGCGTCGAAATTCCCATCGACATTCAACGAACGCCTGTCACAAGGCCTGCTGAGCTGGATCAATTTCAACTCCCCATCCCCACGGCTGTTGCGCCAAGCGCCACGCAACTGGATCTGATCGCGGATATACTGGCGAGCAGTAAAAGGCCTCTGCTGTGGTGCGGCAGCGGTGCCCGATACGCTGGCGAGGCTGTGGCCCGTCTGGCCGATATGGGTGTGCCGGTTGTCACCTCGTGGAATGGACGCGGTGTATTGCCGGAAGATCATGCCATGAGTTTGCGTGGCATGAACGGTACCGGCACGCCGCTGATCGAGGACTGGTTCAAAACGGTAGACCTGATGCTTGTCGCCGGATCACGCTTGCGTGGTCATGAAACCATGGACATGACCATAGGCTTGCCCGAACGCCGCGTGCAAATTGACGTCGATCCACTGGCCAATGGCCGGACCTATGATTGTGAGCAGTTTATCTGTGGCGATGCTTCGCTGGTGCTGCATGAACTTGCGGATCGGCTGGAGGGCAGACTGAAACCGGAGGATGGTTATGCGGCAGAAATCGCGGACCTGAAAGCCCGGACGATTGCGGCCTATAAGGACATGCTGGGCGCATACGCGACCTTCCCTGATGATTTACGCGAAGCCATGCCGCGGGATACCCTGTTTGCACGGGACCTGACCATGAGCCACAGCACCTGGGGGCACCGGCTGTTTCCTCTTTATGATCCTCGCAGCAACATCTATCCCGTCGGCGCTGCCATCGGGCCTGGCCTCGCCATGGGCATCGGGGCCGCCATTGCAGCGGCACCCGGACAAAAGGTACTGGCCATGTGCGGCGACGGTGGCTTTAACATGGGCATTGCTGAATTACCCACAGCAGCGCAGGAGAAAACCGACGTTGTTTTTCTGGTGATGAACGATGCCGGTTATGGCGTGATCCGCCATATTCAGGACACCATGTATGGCGGCAGACAATATTACGGTGATGTGCAAAGCCCTGACTTCAAGGCGCTTGCCGGGGCAAGTGGTCTGCCTTACTGGCGGGTCAGCAAGGCGTCGGACTTAGGCAATGCTATGAAAGAAGCCCTGGCGGTGGCGGGACCGACACTTGTCGAAGTCGACATGACAGCCATCGGTCCCTACCCCAGATATTTTGCACCGCCTCCCCACGCCGGAGAGACAGACAAGACATAACGCCTTGATCAGGTGCAGCTCCCGGCACCCTTTGGTCGTGCCGGTGCCTTGTCCAGAAGTCCCTGGATCACACCTTCACTGGTCTGGGCGACGATGCGTCCCACTTCGCCTTTTTTGCCCAGCATCACCAGCGTGGACTGACGATATATCTTCAGATCCTGGCTGACGGGTGAGCGACTGTGTTGATCCCAGTCGACATAGACGAAGGCGATGTTCTTGTCATATTCAGCATTGGCAGCACGTAATGTCCCGATCACACGGACCTGGCGTCGACACGTGCTTCACCATGAAGCGCCGAATTCAAGGAAAACCGAACAGCCCTTCGCCAGGGCTGCATCCACAACCTGTGGCGAGTATGGTAATTTGGCCGCTGCCGCCTGTACCGCCCCTGATATCATCATGGGCAGTAACATCGTCAGCGCCGCAATCACCGGCAATGAAAATCGTCTCAAGTTATTTCTCCTTTTATAGTTCAAACTGAAACCGACAAGTCCTGTAACCACACTGGCAGGATATCCAGTAATTGCCCTTCCAGCCAATGGTCCAGACCTGACAAAATGGCCACGCCGACGCACAAAAACGTGATCCCCAATATGGGTTTGGCCCGTCCTGCCAGCAGGTTCAGGGCCGTTTTGCGCCGGGCCACAACCTCTCGCGTACCAAAGGCGAGGCCAATTACCAGTGTCGACACGCCAAGGGCAAAGGATGTCATGATGGCGGCGGACCAGGCGATGTCCTTGCCCTGTGAGGCCAGAGAAATAGCCCCGCCCAGTGTCGGCCCAATACAAGGCGACCAGACAGCCCCCAGCATCACACCACCCAGAAACTGGCCCCCCAGCCCGGAAAACCGCGCCGAGCTATCATTTTCCAGCATTTTTTCGTTGGCGCGCCCGGCAAATCCGGCGGTCGCCGTCGCAAAACTGTCACTCAGTCGCGGTATCAGCATGACCACGCCAAAGGCGATCATCATCCAGGCACCAATTGTGGTCATCATGCGCTGGTCGATCCCTACGGATGCGCCCAGGACAATTACAAACAGGCCCAACACCACAAAGGAAAGACTAAGCCCGGCCGCAAGCGCCAGCGGACCTCGTCTGTCAGCTTGCAGGGACGAGACAAGAACAATCGGCAACACAGGCAGCACACAAGGGTTTACCAGGGTCAGTAATCCGGCGAGGTATCCAAGCAATAATTCAGGCAATGATATTCCCTTTAGACATCAGTCTGCACGGCAGATATAAATGACCGTACTTACGATGGAAAATATATACATGACAGCCAGTTCAAGAGGCAGTGTTTGGCTATCACAATTGCGAGATTTCAGTTAGTCTGGCCTTTTTAGGGTAATTAGCCACATGCACTGTTCAAAGTGCGATGCAGAAAATAAACCAGGCCGGAAGTTCTGCAGCGAATGCGGCGCAGCTTTGGTCCGTGTCTGTCAGAAATGTGAATTCGCCAACGAACCGGACGACCGCTTTTGTGGGGGCTGTGGTGCAACACTTGATGAAGTACCAGACGATCCACCAAAATCCGTAAAATCAGATACCTCCTCCCCCGAACCGGTCAGCAGCGAGGCTGAGAGACGCCAGCTGACAATCATGTTTTGTGATCTTGTCGGCTCCACGGCTCTCTCCGAAGCCATGGACCCGGAGGATCTTGCGCGCCTGATCGCGAACTTTCAGGATTCCTGCACCCGGGCCATCAAAAAATATGATGGCTATGTGGCCAGATTGATGGGCGATGGCCTGCTGGTTTATTTTGGATATCCCCTGGCGCATGAAGACGATCCGGAACGTGCTGTACGGGCAGGTCTGGATATCGTTGAAGCCGTCTCGTTGATTCCACCGGCGATCCCGTCAACAGAAAAACTGTCTGTTCGTGTCGGCATTGCGACGGGGCTGGTTGTTGTTGGCGACCTGGTGGGGGAAGCATCTTCATCAGAACGGGCGGTGGTCGGGGAAACACCCAACCTTGCCGCCAGAATTCAGGGCCTGGCGGAACCGGATACAGTTGTCATCGCGCCGTCGACCCGGAAAATGCTCGGTGGCATTTTTGCCTTCACTGATTTGGGAACACATGAATTAAAGGGCCTGACGGAACCGGTGAGGGCCTGGCGCGTAGATGGCCTGCATGAAACCGGGTCACGTTTTGAAGCCTATCATGGTGATAATTTGACGCCTTTGGTCGGGCGCAGCGAAGAGATTTCGTTTCTGCAAGAGAAATGGCAACTGGCGAAATCCGGTGAAGGCCAATCGGTTAACCTGTGCGGCGAAGCCGGGATCGGGAAATCGCGCATTCTGGAAGCCATTCAAACTGTCGTTGAAAAAGACAACGCGCCGACCTTGCAATTCCAGTGTTCGCCGCATCACGAATCTACGACACTTTTTCCTTTTATCGATTTTATTGGCCGCGCCATAAGACGGGATCAAAGTCACGACGTGCACGAAAATCTGATTGCCTTGCTGACCAGTGCCAATCTGGATAGCGACGAAGCTTCCGCCCTGATCGCCAAATTATTGCTCCTGCCCGACTCAAATCATTACGCGCCTTTGAAAGATGATGCCCAGTGGCAGCGCAATGCGACGCTTGCTGTTGTGGCCGACCTGATATTTGGACTTGCACAAAACAAACCCATGTTGATTGTCTTCGAGGACGCCCACTGGATAGATCCAACCTCGCTCGACTTGCTCGGCATGCTGCTCGATAAAACGCAATCATCTTCCCTGTTGTTTCTGGTGACATTCCGTCCGGAATTCACCTCGCCCTGGCAGGGCATGGGCCATGTGGCCTTGCTGAATTTGAACCGCATTTCCCGCAGTCAGTGTTCGCAGATCGTCAATAATATTTTGGCCAAGGAGAAAATTCCACAACAGATCCTGAAACATATTCTGGAAAAAACCGATGGCGTGCCGCTGTATGTCGAGGAAATGACCAAGGCGATTGTCAGTTCCGGGCAACTTGCCAGCATCGATGGGACATCTGCATCTGTAACGATTTCGATCCCCGCCAACCTTCAGGATTCCCTGATGGCGCGACTGGATCAATTGGGGTCGGCGAAAGATGTGGCCCAGGCAGGTGCTGTCATCGGCAGGGAATTCAGCCCCGAACTTCTGGCCGCTGTCGCCGGGCTTTCTGATACGGAGCTTACATCAGAACTTGATAAACTGGTTGAAGCTGAATTGATTTTTCGGCGCGGATGGCCGCCCAGCCAGGTTTATGTTTTCAAACACGCCCTTGTACAGGATGCAGCTTATTCAAGCCTTCTGCGAGACAAACGACGGCAGGTGCACAAAGCCGTGGCGACGGCGCTGGAAGCCAAAATTGCCGCCGGTGGACAAACCGGGCCAGAGACGCTTGCCTTTCATTTGACCGAATGCGGCGAGGAAGCGCGCGCCTCCGTCTATTGGGAAACAGCTGGACGCCGTTCCCAGGAAGGCTTGTCTCATACGGAGGCCGCTGCGCATTTTGGCAATGCCCTCGCCGGTGTTGGATCCGACAGGGATCGGGAGTTGCAGTTGTGCCTCGATCTGATCACCAGTCAGCGCGTGCTCGGTGTGTCCGAACACACCCTCAAAACGCTTGAACGGGCCGAGCCCCTCGCACACGCCGATATCGACAAGGCGAATATCTTCGGCCAGTTCGGGAATGTGTATTTCCTGTCCGGCGAATCCGAAAAGGCACTGGCCTCACATGAAAAAGCCCTGGAAATAACCCGACGCACGCCTTTGCCCGAATTTGAATGCCGTGCCCTGAGCGGCCTGGCGGACGTTCACTATATGCGTGGCCATATGGTGTCAGGCCATCATCAGGCAGAAGAATGTGTTGCCACTGCACGCAAATACGATTTGCACGACGTTGTCATCAACAATCTGTCCGCTCTTGGGAACATGAAATATTTGTCCCAAGGCCCGCGGATTGCTCGCGAATTTCACGAAACGAACATGTCAGAAGTTATCAAGGCTGATCAACCACGCGCGGAAATGATCTTTAGCATAAACATGTCGTCCATCTTTCTCGATAGCCTGGAAAATGAACAAGCATTGAAAAATGCCCAGGCCGCGGTGGCGGCATGCGAGCGCATCGATGCACTCGTTTGGCTGCCTTTGATGAGGAAGCAGCATTTGCGGGTGCGGCATGCCATGGGGGAAGATGTCGCCGCTGAGATGAAAGAAATCGCGACACAGGCAGTGGAAACAAGTTCGGGCCTGAGTGGGCCCTGGGTGCTGGGCGCACTGGCTCAGGTCGCGACGGACCCTGAAACTGTTCATAATGTTTTGGAACAGGCTGAAGATATTTTTGCGGCTGGCTGCGTTGGTCACAATCAATTGTGGTTCTACCGGGATGCCATCGACGGCTTTCTACGTTTTGGTCTTTGGGACAAGGCAACTGAATGCGCCGACGCCCTGGATGCCTTTACGGCCAACGAGCCTTTGATCTGGAACCAGTTTTTTGCTGCCCGTGGCCGTGCCCTTGCCGATCATGGCCGGGGACAGACTTCCGTCGACGAACTGAAACGCATCGCCAGACTTGGCGAAGACCTGGGCTTCCTCCATTCCCTGCAGGCCGTTCAGTCGGCGTTGCCAGACTGATCAGAAACAGTTGCTGGACACCGGTTTTGCAAATGCCCCGCATGTCGGGATGCCTGGGGTCGCTGTGACCTGATGCCGCACCGGCGGATGCCTGCTTGAAGACGACGGGTAGAAAGCTCACATTCAATGGATGAAAATGACCACCTGGCTTTCTCGATGTCTGCTCTGTGCCATCCTTGTGATGGGCGCGACCGGGCTCGTATCGACCAACAGTGCGGCTCATCCCGCACTGGTCAGCGGTTCGCTTGTTGAAGATGGACAAGATTGCGGAACCGGAAAATCCAGCGGGCTCGGCAAATGTCCCGCGGGTGAAATGACCAGCGCCAACAGCTGCTCCCTCGCTCACTGCGCCGTTGTGTTGGTGGCCATCGAGATCATCGAATTCCGCCTGTTTGAACCAGGCCATTTCCCCGTCCCGGATACCGCCATAAAGGGGCTCATCCTCAAACCCGAACCGCATCCACCGCCCTTCATGGTCTGAACTTCCCGGGGAACGGACATTATTGCCCGATCCCTCCATCGCGCTGTGCGCGAATATTTTGGAACAGGACAAAGATCATGAAAAACAGGATTTACACAACGATGATTGCTGCCGTCACGGCGACGATCATTTCGCTACCGGCGGTTGCCCACGACACAGGGACCATGAGCGGACACGGGCAAATGAACCAGGGCATGATGACGCAAGGTCAGATGCGGATGGGTCAGATGCCGATGGGCCAAATGCCGATGCCCCGGACGCAGATGATGAACCAGGGCATGATGATGCAACCCCATATGACACAGCACATGATGAACCATATGTCCGGGCGTCATGGCGGTCATGCCATGCAACAGGGCGCAGCCATGATGGGCGGCGGCTACGGTATCAAGGCCGAACGCGAACTTGATGTTGAAAGCGTTCGCAAGGTTCTGACTGGACGCCTGGCGTGGACCGGAAATACCCGTCTCAAGGTTGGCAAAGTCGAGGAAAAGGATGACGAAACAGTCCTCGCGGAAATCGTCACCCAGGGCGGCTCCCTGGTGGACCGCCTTGCTGTTCATCGACGTACCGGCGCAATGCGTCGTCTGCCATAAGGAGTGCATGACATGTTACAAAACGCACATTACAGCGGAAACTGGAACACCGATTCCTGGGGCTCGGGCATGCACGACGGCGGCATGATGATGGGCTGGGGTCTGCACGGGTTCGTCAGCATCCTGTTCCTGACCCTGATCGTTATCGCTATTGTATTGCTTATTCGCTGGCTCTGGCGCGGCGGCGCTCCGGCAACAACAACCGCTTCAGGCGCCCTTGATATTCTCGAGGAACGTTATGCCCGGGGTGAAATCGATCAAGCCGAATTTCAGTCCAGAAAGAAGGATATATCCTGACGAATTAAATTGACTTGAAATTCAGGGCCGCCTCAATGAGGCGGTCCTTTTTTTTCAGGAAGCACCCTTTGAACGGAGCCATCAATCCGGAGCCTGTTCCTCGCTCGCCTGCGTCGCCTTCGGTCTGGCGAACGTCAGGGTGATCGATAACAGGACAAGGACCAGAGCGCCTATTTTCTGCCAGCTCAGGACATCGCCAAGAAAGATGGCCGCGGAGGCGACTGCAACAACCGGTACCAGCAAGGTTCCCATCGAGGCTACGGATGCCGGCAGTCGACCAACAAGGATGCTCCAGGCGGCATAACAGATCACCATGGGAAACAGGATGTGGTAGGACATGGTTGCAATCACAGCCCCAGACGGCATCACGACCTGTCCGTTATATTCTGTGACCAGCCCGGCAATGATAGCGAATGGTGCTGATACACCCAACATCCAGGCAGCCTGGGGAACAGGCTTGATCGACCAGACCCTGGATTTCAAAACCACGGTTCCTGCCGCCCATGACACAGCCGCCGCCATCATGAATATCGGCCCCAACGGTTTGTCGACAAATCCTGACGTATCTTCTGATACCAGCAATGCCAAACCCGAAATGCCAACAACCAGGGAGGCCAGGCGCAACGGTGTCAAACGTTCGTGCAGAAACAGCATCGAAAAAACGGTTGCCCATACAGGCATGGTAAAGGCGATGATTGTGGCTGTAGATGTCTGCGTATGGAGCTGACCAAAGGCCGTAAATACATTGAAGCCGAGCACTGATAACAGGCCTGCCACCAAAAGCGGCCAACCCTCTGCTCTTTTCGGGCGCAGGGATTGCCTGAGAACCACAGCCAGCCCGGTCAATAAAATAGCGCCAGAGGACAAACCGATAGCACGCAAGGACCAGGGCGGTATTTCACCAAGAATGAATTTGACCGCGGGCCAGTTCAATCCCCAGAATACGCCGATCATGATCAACAGCGTGATGTCGCCAAACCGGATTCGGTTCAAGATATTTTACTTTCGGTCGGCAAAATATTTTGGCTCATGGTGCCCGAATTTACCCTTTTTTGTAAAATTTCAGCAGCTCATCCGCAACAGATTTGGCGAGTTTGGCCGCAATTTTCTCGAAAGCAGTTTTGGCCGAACCGACGCCCACATGGTAAACGTGATGTTTGCCGTGAATGGTCACGTCAATGTTCAAAACCGGGCTTTTCCCTTGATGTCCGCCGGAAGTGATGCCTTTGAGGCTGCCTGAAACACCGATCTTGTTGATCTTCAGGGCGGTAACGCCTTTGGCGACCGCCTTGACAGCTGATTCAACACCTTTGTTGGCGGCGCGCGAGGCTTCAAGCACCCCTTCGGCAATTTTCAACCCGGCTTCTTCCGTCGCGAGCTCAGCCTTCAGGGCGACGACTTTTGGCGCGGCATCAACCGGCACTATTTTCACCGACTTCTTTGCAGTCTTCAGGGCCCAATCGGCGGTTTTCAAGGCAACTTCTTCGGCGGCAATGGCCGTTTTCAGTTTACCTTCCTCAACGCCTTCCTTTGCAGCTTTGCCAAGCTTCAGATGCTTGGCGTCCTTCTTGGCTTTTTTGCCGAGGTCATGCGCTTTCTTCTTGTTGTAGGCGATGGTTTTGTTGAGCCCATCGACTTTCTTCTTTGCGCCATCAATCTTCTTTGTCGCTGTATCAAACGCCTTTTTCGCCTTGGCCTTTTCAGAGGTTATATTTGATTTGAGACCTTTGACCTTTTTCTCTGCTTTTTTGACATCGCTCTCAGCCTTCTTCATGGCGCTATCGGCTTTCTTCAGCCCTTTAAGCGCGCCCTGAACCAGATTGCGAAAGACCTTGGAATAATTCGCAGCGAGATCAGCCTCGAAGCTAAAATCGTTGGAAGATGCGAAATTCAGGCCCTGGGATTCCGCTTCCAGAAACACATCAAAGGCACCACCAAATTTGGTTTCTGAAGAAAACCTGAACTTCGTCGGCTCAAGGTCCAGCACATATTTGTCTTCAAAGCCCTTGAACAGAACAATGTCACCTGACATCGCAAATTTGGGATCAACAGATGGCCCGGCTGCTATTTCCAGTTCGGCTTCCTTCAGGTTCAACGGACCCAGTTTGAAGGGATCTATTTTGCCGTCAAAGGAAATGCCTTCTGTGGACGCATAACCCTTGGCGCTGCCCAGTTCCTTTTTGTTCACCAGCAATGTTGCTTTCAAGGCAATGCCCGCCCCCTCTATCTCCAGCTCCTCTTCAAGATCGGCAGGCAAATGGGCACCAGGTGTCATGAAGGCGAAAGCAACGTCCTTGAATTCGACATTCATGTGCTTGAATCCACCGCCTTTCATTTTGCTGCTTTTTTTGGCGTGGGTCATCAGGGCGTTGAAATCCAGTTGGTTGATCTCACCTGCCAGGGCAATGGCGGTTGGCAATCCCAAGGCCTCCGGCGACAACACCATATCGGCCGCAGCCCGAACCTTTTCATGACCAATCATCACCGTGCCATCAATCAACATGTCAAAGCTGCCGGTCTCGTTGATACCAACGGACAGGAACGGGTTTTCAAGTGTCAGTCCCTTGATACCTGCGGCATTGATCCAGTCACCCTTCATGCCGCCTGCCACCTGGACTTCTGCTTCTCCCGATTGCGCTGCAAATTCGAAGTCGACATCAAATTCCAGATCAGGTTTGCCTTTGCCCTGGCCGACGCCAATTGCAGTGCGAAAGCCAAGCGCTGATTCAGCTTCGGACAGCTTCATAAAGAATTCCGCCTTGACGTCCTTTGCTTTCAGAAACTTGAAGCTGTGTCCGGAAGGTGTATCTATGTCGACAGTAAGCTCAACAGCGGGTTTGCCGCCAAACATGCCTTCAACAACACCATCGATCTCCAGCGTGGTATCTCCCAGCCCCAGGGTGCCCAATACCTTCTTGAGATCAGCCGAGGCGAGTGCGGGATCAAATTGGGCGATGACATTTACGCCCTGTACCAGTGTTAAATTACCTTCTGGCAGGTCGCCGGAAGAGGCAAAGAAGTTTTGTGCTGCCAGTGGCAAGCTGTCGTAAGCCTCCTCGAGGCCTTTAGTCGAGGCGATCACGCGCATGGCAGGCAAACCAAGATGATCGAGGAAGCCACCTTTGTGCCCTGTCAGTTGAGCGAGCGTAAGCGCTTTCTCAAATTCCAGACCGATGTTCCAGTCTTTTTTCTTGCTATCATAAAAAACGACAGCATCGACAGTTTCGCCGACAAAATCGACTTTGCCGCCGATGGCATGCATGGAAATTGTCGGGTCCTCAATGGCGAATGTTGAAGCGCCAGGAATTTTTTTCAATTCAGGGATCGAATGTAAAGAAAGCTTGGAGCCTGGAAGCGAAAGTGCGAAATCACTAAGTTTGTTGTCTTCAACAGCAAGCTCGATCACCACTTCCCGTGACTTGCCGCCGGACTTGAATGCGCCTCCTAACATGCCGTCCAGAGAAATGGAAAAGGCACCTTTTTCGACAGAAATACTGAGGCCAACTTTCTTCAGATCCAGGAACGTCATACCGAAGGCATCGTTCCAGGTTAACTTCTTCGTATCCAGCGTCGTGAATACAAACTTTTTTTCCGCCAATGCATCAGCATCAATCGTGCCACCGAAAGAAAGTTTCTTGCCGCCCAGCGCTTTGGGCATTGTGATGGAAATATTGTTTGTCGCAGCATCAAGAAACGTTGGCAGCACGGCAACGCCAGCACTTTTCAGGGCAGCCTTTGCGTCAGTATTTGCTTGCGCGACCACCTGAAACGATGAGCTGCCCATTGCAAAGGCAAAAATTGTCATGGCGAAGAACAGACGTGTGAACCAATTTATCATCTAACCAAACTTTCTGTGAATACTTTGCTGCTCAATTCAATTGACCTGGGCCTGACAGAATACAAGGCCATTGAAAGTCAAAAGACAAG
>Ga0233430_1002878_pt1 | contig 18543 bp, 15 predicted proteins | sample SI_118_April2016_2_FD_179883 | JGI IMG/M metagenome (GOLD analysis project Ga0233430, IMG submission 179883) | Seawater microbial communities from Saanich Inlet, British Columbia, Canada - SI_118_April2016_150_MG | ecosystem: Environmental > Aquatic > Marine > Inlet | place: Canada: British... | reverse complement strand
ACGCCCAAAACACGACCATTTCGGAATTCGTCAACAGATCTTCAACACCGCCATAGGTCTCCGTCTCACCAACCCGCAACGTATAGCCGTAGTGATGGGACGCGCCCCAGTACCAGCCTTCCCAACTATCCGGGTTGTGATGTATGCGGGTCATGCCGACCGCATTGATGAAGCGGTTATTGGCACTCAGGTAATAACCGATATTGCCCCAGGTGTGGTGCGAGCCATGAGAGTTGGCAATCGCTCCCGGTCCATGCTCGCGCTTCATCCGTTTGATTTCGCCTGCGACAATATCAAGTGCCTCATCCCAGCTGATGCGTTCATAACCGGAAACACCGCGGTTCTGATAGTTGCGTTCGCTCACCGGCACTGTGGGATCAAAATCCACCCGCTTCAGCGGATAAAGCAAGCGGTCCGGCGAATAGATCATCGATTTCCAATTTAGCGCATGCGGGGCGAGTGTGGTCTTGCGCGGCGGCTTAAAAGTTTTACCGCGCGCCTCAATGGTCCAGCCTTCAGGATCGCTGTCATCAAATTCAATCGGCGTCATTCGAAGGATCTTGCCGTCTTTGACATAAACAAAGAGCGGTCCGCCATTGGTCATATTGGTATAGCGCATCACGCCATTTGGCATTTGAGCGCCGTATTTCCAACCGACCGTCTGAGTCATCAAGATCGTCTGCGTAAACCAATTTGTTAGCTCATCCGGGCCCGCGAGATCGATGTAGAAATCCCGCAGCGCATTAATCTGCTCCAACTGCCTAATCGGCGGCATGAGCAGTTTAGCGGCAATGACAGCGTCTTTGAAGGTCAGCACGACTTCTGCATCGGGATGAATACCGGATTTCGAAATAACCTTGCCATCTTTGAATTGATACCAGCGACCGACTTTACCGTTCCTGGTCCGCAGCTGAGCGGTGAAGTTTTTCTCTTTTAGGCGCGCGAGGAAAGCAGAATGCCGCCATGCCGTGAGGCGCAGCATCCAGCTTAGGCCGAAAAGGATCAGGCTGAATTTCATTTTCAACCAACCGTCAAAATGATTTTGCCCATATGGGCGCTGCTTTCCATCAGCGTGTGGGCATCAGATGCCTGTTCTAACGGGAAGGTCTTATAAATATAAGGCTGAACTTTGCCCTCATCCATTTGGCTTCCGAAATCCCTCTGAAGATTTGAAGCAATCAGCGCTTTTTCTTCATTGGTTTGGGGCCTGAGTGTGGAGCCTGAGATGGTAATCCGATCCCGAAGCACACGGCCAAAATTAATTTCTGCTGAATTGCCGCCCAAAAAAGCGATCAAAGCAATACGGCCGTCGCGCGCCATAATATTAATTTCCTGCTGAACATAAGGGCCGCAGACCATATCCAGCGCGACATCAATGCCATGACTATCCGTGAAGTCTTTGGCCATTTCCGCCCAGTCTTCGTCCTTGTAGTTGATTGCTTTGTCCGCCCCCTGATCGAGACAGAACTGGCATTTTTCAGCAGACCCCGCAGTCGCAATCACGATCGCGCCCTTGGCTTTGGCCAGTTGAATGGCTGCCAAGCCGATGCCACTGCTACCGCCATGAACGAGAAAATACTCACCCGCTTTCAAATCAGCACGCATGAAGACATTGTAATAGACCGTGTAGAAATTCTCCGGGATCGCTGCCGCCATATTCGCGTCGAAGCCCTTCGGCCAGGGTAGGCAATGCGAATGGTGGACAGCCGTATATTCCGCGTAAGCGCCGCCATGGGTCAGCCCCATCGCCTTATCACCGACTTTCCAATCGCCCGCATCCTCACCAACAGCCACAACCTCACCGGCAATTTCCAAACCCGGTAAAGGATTGGCGTCCGCCGGCACAGGATAATGGCCGGTGCGCTGCGCAACGTCAGGCCGGTTGACACCAACGGCTTCATTTTTAACCAGGATTTCATCCGCCTTACAGGTCGGCAGCGGGACTGTCACCGGTACCAAAACCTCCGGTCCGCCCGGCTCTTTAATATCAATGGCTGTCATTTCGGTTGGCTGTGACATAGATAATTCCCTTTTGTATAATTCGTTCTGATTTGGTGATGGTTGTCGTTGAATTTCCGCACCAGTTCAATTCAAACCCGAAATTTGTTCACTTAACGGACACGAATTTCTTTGGTGAGTTGCTTTTCGATTTTCGCAGCGGCGGCTTGCATGGGGCTGAGATAGCGGCTGACCACCTGTTTCAAGGTAAGGGCTGACAAAATATAATGCAGATTGAGACACGCAAGCGGCTCACCTTCAATAATTATCGGCACAGCGATGGAACCTGTTTTGGGGATAAGCCCACCTTCTCTGACGCCATATCCACGCCGACGTATTTGGGCGAATTCTTTTTTTAAATCATCGACTTTCGAAGCCGCTTTACGTTCATCCGAGTCTGGCGATCTTAGGACATCCAAAATAGACTCGCGTTTTTCCTTGGAACTAAACGCCAAATAAGCCTTTCCCATTGCCGTCGCTAATATCGGAACCCGATAACCAGGATAGCCCCGCCGACCGCTATAACCCCGCTCCAGCGATAGCGGGCTTGTCTGGTGAGTGGTTTCCCGGACAATCATGGCATCGCGATCAAGCGAGCCGATATCAAGTGGCCAGATCACTTCATCGCCGAGTTCCTCCAAAATGGGCGAGGCGATCTCCGTCACCCACGCTTCATCGCTATAGCCTTCACTCAGCGCCCGGACAAGGATGGTTAACTGATAGGTATCGCCCTTGGGACCCGTCGTCACGTAACCAAGCTCTTTTAAGGTATTGAGCAAGCGATATAGAGTAGGGCGAGGAATCCCGGTCTTCTGATGGAGCATCAGAACGGAAATATCATCCTTCTCATTCAACGCCTTTAGCACGATGAGCCCTTTCTTCAGGCTCTGCGTGGTTCCTCGATCTGCCATTTTGTCCCCTAGACAGTTTTCTGCATTCTAGCGCGAGTATTAATCGCATAACAAACTAAGAAATTGGCAATATTCTATCGACTGCCGGACGTTAATCCCTATTCAAATTACGCGGTATCTTTGTTCCATTTTTTAGCGTATTTTTGGCCAACTATTCAATTAAGTCTGAGATTGGCGTATTGTGAAAAAAATTACCCTCCCTATCGCACTCGTTGTCTTCACGCTAACCCTATGGTTTGATTTGGCTCAGGGTAATGCTCAGGCTGGATTGTTTGGCATATGCACGCAAGATAAAGTCATTAAGTTCATCGATGCAGGTTTGACAAAAGGCGAGATTGTTAAACTTTGCAGTACGGCCAATGCCGCGAAAGCAAAGACAACTGTTAAAAAGCCGCAGCCTGCAAAAGTCCAAACCAAAATTGCAAAAATAGTAACACCAGAACCGGTTAAAGCTTTACGGGGAAATTTAGCGGCGCTTAACGGGATTTGGACGATGGATGTTATATGTGAACCTGCCAGTGCATATGCTCATAACGTCGAGGTCAAGAATGGTAAATTCATTGGTGTCCTGGATGCTGGCGCTGATGCACTCCACATAATGGGGCAGATTGAAAAAGATGGCACGCTCAGCGGTTATGGCACCGGAACTTATGTATTAGGCGAAATCAGTGGGAAAATTACTGATTGGAAATCTGGCAAAGGCAGCGGCACGATCATCGTTGGTGGCGAGGGCGATTGTGAGGGTACCTGGACAATTAACCGCAAAAGGTGATTTGCTTTATAACGATGCCGGCCTAAAACCAGGCTCGGAATATCCACGCCACCGGAGATAATTCTGTATATTTGCGTAAAACCAGAAGTACAAGAAAAACGGTAATCAAATGGACGAACGTCCCGATTACAAAACTTGTCTTAAAAACATCCAGATTAAAAATAATTGCCCATGCTTTAGTGGTCCTGAGGTCGGTCACCTTTGGATGCGCCGTCACATCTTTGTGAGTTCCGCTGGTTTGCAGAAACAAAACTTCGTCGCCAAATAACCTTCCAATTAATACGTTAATAATGCCAACTACAAAAAAAAGTAGCGAAAGTGCAAATCCAAGATTCCATAACATCGATGGTGCTTCATTTTCTCCTCTCACAAAAGGTACGCCAATAACCAGAGCCAGAATCAACAACGAAATTCCCATCCAAATCCATGCATTACGGCGGGCATTTCCGGCTCTCACTATATCATTCCGCTCGTTGTCAGTGAACAACCTCCACTCTGCCCGCATAAATCCGTGATATCGGTAATGGTCTACTTGAAAATATCTAGTCAGATAGCTGAGCCAAGTTTCAGATTCAGAGGCAATACTTGAACTTGTGATAATTTCTTCACTAATTGGCGCCTCGCCTTCCTTGGCATTAGGAGTGTCAGAATCACTGTCCATCGGAGATCTTGAAGCGCTCCAATTTGGGCGCCACTTTTTGGTTTTTGAAAATCCAACATTTCTGATCAACGGAAACTTTGCCAAATCGGAGTTGCCGCTGGAAGTTGCAACTTGGGGGGCCTGGAAGTCACCACCAAATAGATCGCGACCAAACATTAATACAGATTCAGAGAGATCCTCAATGCAAAAAGTTTTGGGTTTAGATGTATCACCATCCCGCAAAACCTTTAGCAACGCACTCGTAAAGAGCGTCATATTTGCGCCCTCTGGTATAACTGCCCGCTGATCACTGTCAGTCGCGCTAAATATTACAGTCCCTCTATCGGGCAAATTTTTTAACTTTTCCGACGGAACGCCCATGTCTTGAACAACGTCTCCTGTGGCACCCGAGTAACAGGCATCAACAATTAAATAACGCCGAAGACCACCCGCGCAGGAACTTAGCGTGTTATGCAATGCTCCCACCTCAAGACTATTCATTTGAGGGTTACGATCTGGGGTGCCTTTTATAGAAAGAAAATATAGCCCTTCCGAATGGAAAAATCCATGCCCGACATAATAAAGAATTATGTCAGTTATCGGTTTGGTGGTACTGCGAACAGCATCAATTCGCTGATGCAAGAAATCATTAATCTCTTCATCTATGCGAGAAGCTGTGAAACTAACATTGAACAACCAGAGGCAGTTATCTGATGGAATACCAAAAGCATCCTCATCTAGAATATAGTCGCGAATACCCTCAGCCGATCTGCCAAATGCGGGCGAATCATCGAGATTTTTGTTCTTAGGCCACTCATCGGCCCCAAGTCCAACAACCAAGGTCGTTTCAGGAGTAATTCCTTTACTAATCGGCATAGGTTTGGGTTTAGGTTTTTTGCGATCCACCACGGGCACCCAGCCATTTTGCCTTTTTTTAACTTCATTTTTGCGAAGGTCTAAAAATTCTTTGGTCAAAGTTGCTGCAGTTTTCTTACTAATATTTTTTGAAGTAATCTTCCAGCCATCAATTTCGAGCTGAAATGACGCTCGATTACGTGTTTCAAGCCATGATTTCATGGATTCAAAAAACCCTTCAACAACCGACTCGACAATATTTCCAGTCAGCAAATCGACGAGGTCCTGATACTTCTTCCCCCCACGGTTAGACTTTGACTGATCAAGCTTACTAAAATCACAATCGTTCAATAACTTCTGGTTGAGTGATCTTAAATTTTCACTCAATTTCCCAGGGTTTATCGGGTGCCTCGTAAACTCGATAGAAAAGGAAATTTCCTGCAATTCTCCGCTCCAAATACTTTTACTGGCTTCAATTTAACCTCATAAATAGTACTCTTACGGATAAATTAAATTATATCGTTTATAATTGCAATATTTATTAGTAATTTATTATTATTTACTACTTTTATTTGCATTTTTTGGGGAGTTGATATTTTAAGAAGCTCCTACAGATAAATTAGCTTACGCCGCTAATTTCCGTCGGCAGCGCCGGGGCCGATTTGCACATCGCGGTGGACGTAAACGTTCAACAACAGCCCAAAACTGAACATCAGCGTAAGCATTGCCGTGCCACCATAAGATATCAGCGGAAGCGGCATCCCGACCACAGGAACAACCCCCATCACCATCGCAATATTGACGAAAATGTTGAGGAAGAAGGATGTTGAAACGCCCATGCCCATCAGGCGGCCAAACTGAGAGCGGCAGCGCAGCGAGATAGCAAAGGCATAGATCAGCAGGAGCATATAAAGGCCGATCAGCACCAAACCACCGACGAGGCCAAACTCTTCTGCCAACATGGTAAAAATAAAATCGGTTTGCTTCTCTGGCAGGAAGCTCAGGTGACTTTGTGAGCCTTCCAGAAAGCCTTTGCCAAACAAGCCACCAGAGCCAAGCGCGATTTTGGATTGAAGAATGTGATAACCGGCCCCAAGAGGATCTTTTTCTGGGTCAATAAAGGTGAGCAGGCGCTTTTTTTGATAATCGAGCAAAACAAATTGCCAAAGTGGTATCACCGCAGCAATTGTTGCCAAGGCTCCAGCAACGAAAACCCAAATTCGCACGCCCACCAAAAACAGCATGGCGATACCGGTTGCCACCATCAATATGGTGGTGCCGAGGTCTGGCTGTCGCATCACCAGAATAGCTGGCACGGCCATCAAAATAAGGGGCATCAGAATGTGAGATATGCGTCCGACATCCTCCATTCGGCTGGCATAAAAATAGCGCGCCAGAAGTAATATGATCGATACTTTCATAATTTCTGAAGGCTGGATCGTAAACACGCCCAAATCAATCCAACGCTGGGCGCCCATACCGATCGAGCCACTAAATTCAACGACCACTAATAACGCCAGCGAAAGAGCGTAAATCGCATAGGCGTAACGTAGCCAAACATGGATATCGATAACCGCCACAACCAACATGAGGCCGACACCAGCCCCAAAGCGGATCATTTGACGCGAAGCCCAGGGGTCAAGATTTCCATTGGCTGCGGAATACAACATGCCAAAACCCACCGATGCCGTGACGCTGATCAATAAAACAAAAGACCAGTTAATTTGCCAAAGACGCTGACCAATGCTCATATCTGATTGGCCAAAGGGAGACAGTGCCATAACGCCCTACCCCTTCTTCGCCGACTTTGATGACGGCTTTTTTGCCTGATCCTGAGACCGGCCCGCAGATTGACCTCTGGATGGATCGCGGCGCTGAACTTCTAAAAGAATATCTTTGGCAATCGGCGCAGCCGTTGACGATCCACCACCGCCATGTTCAACAACGACCGAAACTGCATAGCGTGGTGCCTGGACCGGAGCGTAGCCGACGAAGAGAGCGTGATCTCGCTCCCGCCATTCAAGATCTTTATTCTTTTTAACGCCAACTTCGCGCTCTGCCTTCGAAATTCGTCGAACCTGAACAGTTCCCGTTTTACCACCAAACTTAAATCCAGCTTCTTTTATGCGTGACCGGTAGGCGGTTCCATAGGGCGAGTTTGGCACTGCTGCCATCGCTTTTTTGACCAAATCGAGATGCGGCGGGTGAATGCCGATCGAAGCAAATTCTGGATAGACAGGGAGCGGTGGCTCAACCGCATCAAAAGGCACAACATGGCGCGTTAAATGAGGCTTAACAGCTTTACCGCCATTGACCAGACGTGACGTCATGACGGCCAATTGCAGGGGAGTCGTCAAAATGAAACCTTGGCCAATTCCCGCCAGCAAAGTTTCACCCTGTTGCCAGGACACCCGCTTGACCTTTTTCTTCCACGCTCGGGTCGGCATCAAGCCCTTGCGTTCGCCGGACAATTCGATATCCAAAATTTGGCCAAGCCCCAAACGGCGCGCCATCGCAGAAATTCGGTCGATACCGGTCCGCTTGGCAATTTCATAAAAGTAAACGTCGCAGGATTGGGTAATAGCAGACACCAAATCCATCGAACCGTGCCCGCGCTTTTTCCAGCAGTGAAAAGTTGAATCGCCAAGCTCAATCTCACCGCTACAAAAATGTCTGGTTTTTGGTGTTACGATGCCTTTCTCAAGCGCGGCCAATGCAACAACCATTTTAAAAGTTGAGCCTGGCGCATATTGTCCGGCGATTGCTTTGTTGTTGAGCGGTGTGCGCGGGTTGGATGCTAGCTCTTTCCATTCTGATCGCGACAGCCCGCGGTTAAATATGTTTGGATCAAAGCTTGGGGTCGACACCAGAGAGAGAACCTCTCCGGTATGCACATCCATGACAACAGCTGAAGCGGCTTCATTTCCCAATCGCGTCGCGACAAATTTTTGCAGCTCCATATCAATGGTCAGCCAAGTTTCCGCCCCTGGCAATCCCTCCCGGCGCTCCAATTCCCGGATTTGGCGACCAAACGCGTTAACCTCAACCTGACTTGTGCCGCTTTTGCCACGCAGCGCCAGATCATGAACTTTCTCCATACCCGCTTTGCCAATCCGAAAGCCGGGCAATTCGAGCAAGGGGTCACCGGTCAGATCTTTTTCCGAAACACCGGACACATATCCCAAAACCGAGGCTGCATGATCGCCATCCGGATAAAAGCGAGTTTCGCCAACATCGATCACAATGCCTGGTATTTCGGCTGTATTAACTTCGATACGCGCCACATCATTCCACTTCATATTCTCGCGTAGAATAATAGGTAGGAACCGGCGTCGACGTTTTATCTCGCGCTTCACCCGGACCAAATCATGATCATCAACCGGAATGACTTTACCGAGCTGCGCCAAAGTATGCGCGATGTCTTTGGTATTCTCAGGGATCAGCAGAACACGATAATTTTGCTGATTAACAGCCATCGGCCGACCAAAGCGGTCCAAAATACGCCCCCGCTTCGGTGCCAGTAATTTCAGGCTAATGCGATTTTCATCGGCCAGAGTCTTGTATTTTTCTGCTTCGATAACTTGCAGGTAATACATGCGACCGACCAAGCCCGACAACAAAACGACTTTGCCGCCGAACAAGACGATCGAACGCCTGGAAAAAGTTCTATATCTGTCACCGTCTCGATGCATTCTAGATTCCCGATATTAATCCTGCTGCAAAAAGGCTTGTTGCCAGCGCAAAAAAATCCACGCAACGATGGGGAATACGCCCAATGATAACAAATATTGGAAAGTCACGGCATTAAAATCTATGAGAGCCAAATTCCAGGCGGAAGCCAGCACCCAACTTTCAACCGACGCGACCAGAGAGACCACTGCAAAACCGATCCAATAGACGGTGAAGGATTTGCCGGCGAAAAATCTCCGCTGAGAAAGCACGATACCGTAGACGGTCAGAAATACCAGGATGTACAAGCCAACCGGCGTTCCGGTGAGGAGATCCTGCAATAACCCCAGAATAAAAACTGAAAACAACGGCAATAAATTAGGCCGATAAATTGCCCAGTGATAAATCGAGACCAGCGCCAAGATCGGTGCTATTTGAGCGTAACCCGGAATATGTGTTGGCACGACACTTAGGATAACGAGAAGAAGGCTCAATCCAAATGGCGTGAATGACCGCGCCATATAATCAAGTTTTTGCCAAACGGCGATGCTCATTTCTTAACGGACTTACCGCCACCCTTGCTTTTAGAAGTCGGCTTTTGCACGCTCATATCGACTAATCCAGTTAAGCCAAAATCAGCAATGCGAACATATTCAAGTCGAGAAAAATCGGTAAAAAGCTGAACTTCGATACCACCATCGCTGACCGAGGCAACGACGCCGACCGGCAGGCCTGACGGAAAGGCACCGCCGTGACCAGACGTAATAATACGATCACTTGGTGTCACCCGAGCTCCCGGCGGGAGATGAATAAGTTTGGTACGCGCTGTATTGCCACCCGCCATAATCGCCCGGGTGCGATTGCTTTCGATCAGCACCGGTACGCGGGAATTAATATCTGTCAGCAACAGCACACGGGCTGAGCGATTGGAAACTTCTGATATACGGCCAATGATGCCGCGATCACTGATCACAGCCTGCCCTTTGCGCACGCCGTCATATTTACCCGAATTAACTATCAGCATATTCGACAATGCACCAGCAGAGCCGGCAATGACCCGGGCAGTGACATATTTTGCACTTTTGTCATGCACAACACCCAGCAATTGATGCAGCGCGACATTCTCCGACTGCAATTTACGGGCAACGGTCTGCCATTGCATCAGCCGGGCATTTTCCTGTTTAAGTTTGGCATTTTCATCTCTGATAACGCGCAATTCCTGAAAGTTTTGAATGCCTTCGGATACGGTGGCAACCGGACGTGAAAACGCTTCTAGGATCGGCGCGACAGCATCCGTCACTTCGGCGCGCACGCGATCGACCAGCACAGCATCAACCTTGCCAAGCAGCATCAGACCGAAAGCCGCAGCAATCAGTCCAAGATACATAAAGCGCTGAACCAAACTCTTCAGCGGTGCTGCAATGCGTAATAGAGCGCTAGGGCGCTGTTCCAAAATGCGTCTCCGTATCGTCTAACGGCCTGAAATTAATACCACTTTTATATGGCACCGGAGGTCGCCGTTTTCAACAGTTCCGAGAAATATTCTCAGAAACTGGTCTTAATACCCAAGTTAATACCCAAGTTAATACCCAAGTTAATACATAGTCGTCAGCACATGGCGGAGTTTTTTCATCTCCTCCAAGGCGCGTCCCGTTCCCAAGGCCACACAAGATAACGGCCCGTCGGCAATCGATACCGGCAAGCCTGTCGCGTAGCGCAGGACATAATCCATATTTGTCAGCAAAGCACCACCACCGGTCAGCACAATGCCCTTATCAACAATATCCGCAGCCAATTCTGGCGCGGTATGTTCCAAAGCTGCTTTCACGGCTTCGATAATCTGGCTCACAGGTTCAGCCAGGCTTTCAGCGATTTGATGCTCACTGATCATCAGTTCTTTCGGCACGCCGTTCATCAAGTCACGGCCTTTGATTTCCATTGTCCGGCCTTCACCATCTTCTGGCGGACAGGCGGAACCAATCTCTTCCTTGATACGCTCTGCGCTACCCTCACCGACCAGCAAGTTATGATTGCGGCGGATATAAGCGATAATGGCTTCGTTCATTTTATCACCGCCGACGCGGACAGAACGGGCATAAACAATGCCGCCGAGACTAAGCACAGCAACTTCTGTCGTACCACCACCGATATCAACCACCATGGAGCCGGTCGGCTCGGTCACCGGAAGTCCGGCACCGATCGCTGCGGCCATCGGCTCTTCAATCAAAAAGACTTTTCTGGCACCAGCGGCTTCGGCAGATTCCTGAATGGCGCGACGTTCAACAGCGGTTGAGCCAGACGGCACGCAGATCACAATCAGCGGCGAAGCAAAGCTGCGGCGATTATGCACCTTGCGAATAAAATATTTAATCATGTCTTCGGCGATTTCAAAGTCAGCAATCACACCGTCGCGCAAGGGGCGAATGGCCTGAATATTACCCGGCGTCCGGCCCAGCATCTGCTTAGCCTCATCGCCAACCGCCAGAACTTGCTTCTTGCCTTTAACATCGGCAATTGCAACAACGGAGGGTTCATTCAACACAATATTCTTGCCTTTGACGTAGACCAAGGTGTTTGCAGTTCCGAGGTCAATCGCCATATCGGCAGATAAAAATCCAAAAATTCGCGACAGCATTTAGTCTCTCAATATCAAAAAAATCTAATAGATACTCAAGTTGATCTATAATCAGGGCTAATTATTAACATTCTCTAACTGATTCGGTAAGAATAATCAAAGAGATACGCATACTCTTTAAGCAATATTTTTAAGAATAACCGGGTGGAAGATGAAACTACCATAGCTTTTCAAGGTTTAAACCTGTTTTTGGGTATATTTCGGTGACAGTTTGCTTCTAAGCGTAAACAGTCAACGAAATAACAAGCAAACCACAGAGCGCACAAAGCACCCGAAATCGGACTCTTTTATCTCCAGTGATTTTTATCGGCTATCGACTAAAGCGCACACTTGCGCCTTTTATTTGCAACTATCAACATAAGACCAACGCCAACTAGAATGGTGAGACGGAACTCCATAAATCCTTGCGTGAAAAATGAAGTTATAATAATATTTCATTATGCTGGCGTATCTTAACAAACTAAAATTGCTACTGGCCGTATTGTTAATCGGCCTAATTTCGATTGAAATTTCGCTACCTCAAAACCACATTGAATTATTTTCTGCGGATGCTACCAAAGAAATAGCTGATCCAAAATCCGTTTCCGACGATGGCGAAGATGGAAAGAATGCTGAAAAAAATGAATTTACAGATTCTTCGCTCGTTTCCGATAGTGGGAATAAAAAACAAAATTCTGGCCAATCGAAGTTTATTCAGGCAAATACGATAATTTTGAGCCATCGCCCGAACGGGCCTCCCTCTGCTCCTTCATAAAATTGATGCGTTAGGACGCCAATATTTTCTATTGGTTGGCCTTCTCGTAAATTAGAAAACGTCGTCCTTCACCGGAATATGGCGTTCGATTTCTGTCAAATTATATGGAAATAACCTCGGAATAAATTAACGATTCCGTTGGTCAGAGTTCAACCAGAATAAACTTGTTTAGATAGAATGGAATTAAGGAAAGTTTTATGCCCGGAAATTCATCTTGGATTATCGCCAGTATTGCGATTGTTATTATCATTATCATTAGCACGCATCTAGCCTCATCATTCTAACGTGGCTATTTTCCACTTTGAGCTAATGACCGCCATTCTGGCAGTAGTCTGAAAACGCCCTTTTTTGAAACAAAGCGAACGTAATTATTTGAGACCATTTCAATAGATTGAGATTCAACTTGCCTTTGCCCACTGGCTTCTATCAATCTCAATTCATCCCAACGATTTAGGAAAATTCCGAATTATCCAGCGAATGCCTAGGGGAGATATAAGACACGTCACGATAGAAATCATAGCAATACTTGAAAACACCTCAGCCGGCACTGCCCAATCACCGAGAATACTTCCTTGCTGAGCAATAACCAATGCTATTTCAGCCCTGGGAACCATGCTTATCCCAATCAATGTGGCGCCTGCCGATCCAGTTGTCATCAAGGCCGGTAATCCGGCACCAACCACTTTCCCGAAAATAGCAATGACCAATAAGACGCTCCCGAGACTCAAAGCCGATGCCAGCGAGCCGGGATCAATAGCTAGACCAATAGCAATGAAAAAGAATGGCGCAAAAAATGAATGGAGTGGTAGGAACAATGTCTCAAGCTTAACGGCCTCCGGATCTCTACTGAATATTATTCCAGCAAAAAACCCCCCAATCGCAATGGAAAATCCGGCCAAGGAAGCAAGGGCCGAAATCAGGAGACCAATTCCTACAACCAGGAGAATTGAGTCTGGTGCCATAGTTTTTTTGAGAATCCGTGAAATATATTGTTCTCCGTAACGGGCAGCTAGATATAGGAGCGCAAGAAAGATAGCTCCTTTGAGCACAATAATTACCAAGGCTGTCATCACAGCAGCTAAAGCTGATTCACCATTTCCCGGCCGAAGTACTGGAGCTACGGCAATGAGAAGGGCCATTAGAGCCACGCCCGAGAGGTCGTCGAGTTCGGCCACATCAACAAAAGTCTCGCCGTTGGGAGAATCGAGGGCATTGGATTCACGCCAGACCTCTGCCGACACAGCCAGACTCGTTGCGGTTAGTGCCGCGGCAATGAATAGACTTGGGATCTCACCCAATTCAAGGAAATACAGTGAAACAAAATAGGCTGGAATGCCGCTCAGAACGACATTTCCGATCCAGATCGGCGTAGCAGCTGGTAGCTTATCGAGCAAACCATGCAAATTGCTTTCCAGACCCACACGAAATAGCAGAACAAATACACCAATGCTCGCTAGAAATTCGATCACATCTGATTCGTGCAGGGATATTGACGTCCAGTTGTCGTCTACGATCCTCAGAAAAAAACCTAAAATGATAAATCCTACTAACGAAGGAATCCCTATCTTAGAAAGCCAGGAGCGAACTAAAATGGCGCTCACAATAACGGCACCTACCAATAGATCGAGAAAAATAACCCCGTTTGCATTATCCATGGAAGAGAGTTTAGGACATTGCTCTTAGGCATGCATTCAAATTTTAAATTAAACTTGCCAACAATTGAATGGCGTAAGCGTGTGCTGGGAGTCTTAAAATCTCACGTCACCCCGGGCTTGACCCGGGGTCCAGAATCATCTGTTGGAATTACTGGATGCCAGATCAGGCCCAGCATGACGATTGAAATTGATTTAAGCCGACATTATATTTTTTCCGCAAAATTATGCGGAGAGGGCACTCGGTGCGGATTTTTCGCGCTTCACTAACAACTTGTTCAACGCATTGATATAAGCCCGAGCCGACGCCACCATTGTATCGGTATCCGCCCCCTGGCCATTGACGGTCTTGCCGTCTTCTTCGAGGCGAACCGTGACTTCGGCTTGCGCATCGGTTCCCTGCGTCACCGCATGGACCTGATACAATTGCAGATGGGGGGCAATTCCGGTCAGCTCTTTAATGCCTTTAAAGATCGCATCGACCGGGCCGTCGCCGGTCATTTCAGCTGATTTTTGCTCACCATCGACGTTCAAGGTCATGGACGCTTTAGGCGGCTGGTGCTCGGTGCCGCACAAGACTTCCAGCTTTTCCAGATTGATCGTGTCGTTGTCGCGGATGACAGCATCATCGACGATGGCGACAATATCTTCGTCATAGACATCTTTTTTGACATCAGCCAAATCTTTAAAACGCTTGAAGGCATCCTGCACGGCGTTGTCGCCCAGATCATAGCCCAACTCGATCAGCTTTTCGCGGAACGCGTGGCGACCCGAATGTTTGCCCATAACCAATTTGCTTTCGGTCAGACCAATTGATTCCGGTGTCATGATCTCATAGGTCTGCGCATTTTTCAGCATACCATCCTGGTGAATACCGGATTCATGAGCAAAGGCATTGGCCCCGACAATTGCTTTATTCGGCTGCACGGAAAATCCAGTCACCGTTGAAACCAACTTAGACGCCTTGGTGATCAACTCGGATTTAATATTGGTATTATAAGGCAGGTAATCCGAGCGGGTCCGCAAACCCATGACGATCTCTTCCATCGCCGCGTTACCCGCGCGTTCGCCCAATCCGTTGATCGTGCATTCGATTTGACGCGCGCCGACTTGAACGGCAGCCAGGGAATTGGCGACTGCCATGCCCAGATCATTGTGACAATGAACAGAGATCACCGCCTTGTCGACATTGGGCACCCGGTTCATCACCATCTCGATCATCGCGGCATATTCCATCGGCATAGCGTAGCCAACGGTATCGGGTATATTGATCGTCGTCGCCCCGGCATCAATGGCGGACTCAATCGTCCGGCACATGAAGTCGTGCTCGGTTCTCGAGCCGTCTTCACAGGACCACTCAACGTCATCGGTGAAATTGCGGGCATGGGTGACACTGTCGATCACGGCTTGATGGACGTCTTCCGGCTCCATCTGCAATTTATATTTCATGTGCAGCGGTGAGGTCGAAATGAACGTGTGAATGCGGCCACTTTCTGCGGGCTTTATCGCTTCAGCGCAGCGGTCAATATCGCCCTTGCTGGAACGTGCCAAACCACAAATGGTCGAGCCTTTCACCAGCTTAGCGATTTCATTGACGGCTTCGAAGTCACCATCTGAGGCGATCGGGAAGCCGGCTTCGATCACATCGACACCCATATCCTCCAGAACTTCGGCGATCCGAATTTTCTCGGACAAGTTCATCGAGGTGCCCGGCGACTGCTCGCCATCACGCAAGGTGGTATCGAAAATTATAATGTCGTTCTTTGATTTCTTGGTAGTCATCTGACTGGACCTTTCTAAATAGCGTTTACGATTCTGAGACGATTTATTCCCCTGAACACATGCCGCTTATTTAGCGTGCGCGATCAGGGGCGCCTAAGTCGTAGGGCCAGTTCGAGTAGGAGTTCGCTCGCAGGTAATTGGGCACGCAAATTCGCGGCGCCTGAGAAACTACTCTCAACACCGGTCAAACGTGCAACACTGATTTTCTGTTCAACAAACATTAAATCGTTCCAAAAAATTACCTAACAAGAGGGTATTACTGTGTTTCTGCGCTCAAAGTCAATGAATTATTCGCGCAAATTCTTAGCAATGGCTTTGGCCTGATCAAACTCAGCCCGCGCATTAGCGATTTCTTCCGGCGTTAATTTCTCTGGGTTTGAGTAGTCAAATTTCCACTCAGCGGTGTCACTCCATCGCAAAGGCGATGTAACAGTTGTGCGTGAACTCTCTGCATTTTCCAGCAAATTCAAAGCGAGGTCGAGGATTGTTTTCTGAGAGTCTGGATCGTTCGGCTTTCCTGCCGCATTACCAAGCGGGAAATCACTGAACAGAAAGCGCGGCACACCAACATGCTCAACAATGTCCATGGCAGCCCCCATGATCACCGTGTGTATGCCGTTTTCTTCCAAATGCCGGGCAGCGAGGCTCATCGATTGATGGCAGACCGGACAGTTAGGTACCAACAGAGCAGCATCCACGTGGTCTTCTTGCAGGAGCGTCAACAAATCCGGGCAATATTTTTCAGCAGTCGTTTTCTGGCTGCGATTGGTCGGCAAGCCATAAAAATTGGGCGAGATATCACCGACCCGCCGCTCTACCGCCGCGCGTTTCAATTGCTCTAACGGGAAATAGGTATTTTTGTCTTCTGCCGTGGTGTGGTCGCGGTCAATCGCCACATGAGATATCCGAACATCAGGGTCACCTTCGATTGGCATCGCGTAGACGTCATAAAATTTAGCGGAGGAATTATAAGGCGCATTTGCTCCCTGCTCACCCTGGTCGGGATGGTACGGTGCGGCGGTCGTCACCAAGGCAAGTCGGCACTCCGACAGTGGCTGCTTTAATTTGCTGAAGGGCACCTCATCAAACTGCGCCCAGACATAGGGATTGTCATAGCCAAGCGCGAGGTAGTAGTCGCGCGTGCGGTCAATATAGGCGATGGGATCATTCATCGATGGAGTGTCTACGATTGTGTATCAAAAGGCAATTTTTAGGCTAGCAGTATTCTCCCATAGTCGTCACCCTGGACTTGGTCCAGGGTCCATTTCTCAACATGCCGACTGTAGCTTTCTGGATTCTGGCCTGCGCCAGAATGACGACCGAGTTTTCGGTGGTTTTCAGTGAGGTGGATTTGCGGTGACAGTTTACTTAAATTTTTAGTCAAAATTCCTGAGCCGCCCGCGCCCCTTCTTGAGATTGCTTTTCTGTCTTTTGCTATCGAGGCGGCGCTCTTTCGAGGCTTTGCTTGGCCTAGTCTTGCGGCGTGCCTTGGGTGGAGTGGCGGCTTGTTTGATCAACGCCACCAGCCTTTCCTGCGCATCCTGGCGGTTACGTTCCTGCGTCGCATAACGATGCGCCGTTATCACAATGACGCCGTCTTTGGTCATGCGCTGACCGGCCAGGGGTTTGAGGCGCAAAAAGACAGCATTCGATAGCGCCGGGCTGTGCCGGGCATCAAAGCGCAACTGCACCGCCGTCTCAGTCTTATTGACCTTCTGGCCGCCCGATCCTGGCGAGCGGATAAAATGCTCTTCGATCTCATCTTCGGCGAGGCTTATATCTGGGGTTATTTCAATCATGGGCGGAGAGTAACATAACGATTGTTTGGAATGCACCCTCTCCCCATGAAAATATAGTGGCCTCCCCCATCAAGGGGGAGGATGTGACGCGATTATCTAGGCATCTTCATCTCTGAAACCGCCCTCTTCGAAGGAACTGCCGGTCACGTGTGGCACATCGCTGGTCCGGCCAGAAGTAAAGCGCCTCGGCATCAGCGCGTTGATGTCGGGATAGTTGCGCGGATCGAGGTCGGCGTCTTTGAGGCCAGGGTAATCGGCTGGATAGCGATAGGCGCGGAACACCATGTTGTTGTTGCCGAAAACATTATGATCATAATAAAACGGTGAATGGAATTCCCAGACGATATCACCGTCGCGGGTGACTTCGAACAGGCGCCCTTTCAAGGCTTCGCAGATCAATGTCGTACCATTAGGTTGACGCTGGGCGCCCGAGCAAATGAAGCTGTTAAAATCAAACGGCGGGTTGTCTTTGTACTCCCACTCAATCTGATTGGTCTTGGGATTAACTTCAATCACCCGGGAGAAATCAATCGTCGTATAGACCCGATGCGCGCCATTATCGAATAAGAGGATATTGCCGTTCTCTAGGAGAGTCGGATTGTGCTGCCCGGCGATTTCGCCTGGCCCCCAGCGCCAGATGATGTCACCGGTTGCGCGCTCAATAATCACGATGGTGTTGATGCAGCGAAAGCTCACCAGCAGATTGCCATCAGGCATCATGGTGATGGCGTTGAGATTGGTCCAACGGTCACGCGGATGGAGCGGTCCGAGAATATCAATATCAACATCAAGATGATCGAAGGAACACCATTCCCAGACGACTTCTTTGGTCTCGCGGTCGATCTCCTGAATGGCCTCACCCCACATCACGCCGTCGAGCTCGGTGTCGGGCTGCCCGCCTTGTACGGTCTTGGCAATGTCTTCGGGGACCTCACGCCATTGCGCGATCATCAGATTGCCATTGTCCATTTCAGCAAAACAATGGCTGTGTAATGGATCGCGATATTCCCAAACAATATTGCCATCCCAATCAACCTCGATCAGTTGTCCGCCATTGCCACCGAATTCTGGCAGCG
>Ga0233430_1002877_pt1 | contig 18544 bp, 19 predicted proteins | sample SI_118_April2016_2_FD_179883 | JGI IMG/M metagenome (GOLD analysis project Ga0233430, IMG submission 179883) | Seawater microbial communities from Saanich Inlet, British Columbia, Canada - SI_118_April2016_150_MG | ecosystem: Environmental > Aquatic > Marine > Inlet | place: Canada: British... | reverse complement strand
GCTAAAAACATTTTAGTTATTGGCGCTGACTGTTTGTCAAAATATGTGGATTGGACAGACCGTTCTATTTGTATCCTTTTTGGCGATGGAGCAGGCGCTGTGGTAGTGTCCGAAGTAAGTGAAGGTTACGGTATTTTAGCTTCGGATTTAAATGCTAATGGTGCAGAAGGAGATATCTTAATCACTAAAGGCGGCGGTTCTAAAAAACCGTTCTCAGCCGAAATGTTAAAAGATAAATCCCATTTTGTATTTATGAATGGTAAGGCTCTTTATAAAGTAGTTATTAATAGTATCATTCCCACGATTGAAAATGCTTTGAAAAAAGTTAATTTAACCTCCAAAGACATCGATTATATGGTGCCACATCAAGCCAATTTAAGAATTATTGAATATGCTCGCAAAAAACTTGGTCTCAAAAAAGATCAGGTCTATATTAATATTCAAAAATACGGCAATACTTCCTCCGCCTCTATTCCTATTGCTTTGGCAGAAGCCGTGAGTTTAGGTAAAATAAAAGAAGATAGTTTACTGTTATCAGTCGGATTTGGAGGAGGCTTTACATGGGCCTCGAATATTATCAGATGGGGCGGTATTAAGAAAGGATAAAACAGAAAATGTCTAAAAAAGCTTTTGTTTTTCCAGGACAGGGGTCCCAATACGTAGGTATGGGGCAGGACCTTTACACTCATTTTCCTGAGGCCAAAATTATTTTTGATCAAGCCCAAGAGATACTGGGTCGGGATATAGCAGCACTTTGTTTCCAGGGACCGGAAGAAGACTTGAAAAAAACCGAAAATACCCAAGCCGGTATTTTTTTAACCTCTGTTTGTTTAGCTAGGTTTTTAGCCAAAAAAGGATATCAACCAGATTTTGTGGCCGGACACAGTTTAGGGGAAGTCACAGCTTGTTATATCGCCGGCGCTTTTGATTTGGTAAATGCTTTAAAGATTATCAAAGCACGTGGAGAATTTATGGCCGCTTCTTTTGCTAGTGATCGATCTGCCATGGCCGCTGTTTTGGGTATGGACAGTGCTAAGCTCAAGGAAGTTTTGACCCCATATGAGCATTATCCGGTCGTTATTGCTAATTACAACAGCCCAAGCCAGATAGTAATTTCTGGCGAAAAAGAAGGAGTTAGAGTAGCTAGTGAGGCTTTAAAAGAACAAGGCGCTAAAAGAGTAATCCCTTTACCTGTAAGCGGGGCGTTTCATTCGCCTTTAATGTCTTCGGCAGCCTCAAAATTCGCCCGGTATTTAGAAGATATTCCTTTTGAAGATAGTAAAATCCCGATTATTCTTAATCGTACAGCTCAGCCGGAAACTAAGGCCCAAAAACTAAAAGAAAATTTATCATTACAAATTAAGTCGCCTGTTTTTTGGGTGGATTCTCTTCATTATTTAAAAAACAAAGTAGATTTTTTTATTGAATGTGGGCCAGGTAAAGTATTAACAGGTTTAATAAAAAAAACCTTGCCAGATACTCAAATTTATAGCGTGTCTACTTTGGAAGACGCACAGAAGTTAGCTTAATTAAAAAAGGAGGAAATCTATGTTAAAAGACAAGGTTGCGCTCATTACAGGAGCAGGAAGAGGCATTGGTTTTAGCATTGCTGAAAAATTTGCCAAGGAAGGTTGTCACGTAGTTATTTGCGATATTTCAGAAGAAAGCAGTGTTCAGGCAGCTCAAAGTTTAACCGAAAAATATAAAGTACGTGCTTTAGGTGTCAAAACAGATGTTTCGAATTTTGAGGAAACTCAAAAATTAGCAGGTCGCGTTATAGCCGAGTTTGGTAAAATTGATATTTTGATTAATAATGCCGGAATTACTAAAGACAATCTTTTATTAAGAATGACTCCGGAAGAATGGCAAAAAGTTATTGAAATAAATTTAAATTCTGTTTTTAATTGCACCAAAGCTTTTTTACGACCTATGCTTAAAAATAAAGGTGGTAGAATTATTAATATAGCTTCAGTTGTCGGTGTGATGGGAAATGCAGGGCAATCTAATTATGCGGCCTCAAAAGCCGGGATTATTGGTTTTACCAAAAGCATTGCTAAAGAATACGGTTCTAAAGGAATTTTGTGTAACGCTATCGCTCCTGGCTTTATCAATACCAAAATGATCGAAACTTTGCCTAAAGAGTATATCGATAACCTTTTGAATCTAGTTCCGTTAAAAAAACTAGGCGAACCCGAAGATGTTGCTAACATAGCGTTGTTTTTAGCGGCCGACCTTTCAGCCTATGTAACAGGACAAGTTATTAAGGTTGACGGAGGCATGGTAATGTAAAAAACCTTGATTAAGAATAGAATCTTTGATACATTTTTTAAACAAGTTAAGATGAAAAAAAATAAGGAGGAAATTTATAATGGCATTATCAGAAAAGGAAGTATTTGAAAAAGTAAAAGCAGTTATAGTAGAACAACTAGGCGTTGCCGCAGACGAAGTTACTAAAGAAGCTTCTTATACAGAAGATTTAGGCGCTGATTCTCTAGATACTGTAGAATTAGTTATGGCTTTAGAAGAGGAATTTAGCACGGAAATTGCTGATGAAGACGCTGAAAAACTAACTACTGTCGCTCAGACTGTAGACTATATCTTTAATCACCCTAGCTAAAAAAAACGCACTAAAAAAATAGGAGGACGGGTTTTGGCTAAAAATAGAGTAGTTATTACAGGCATAGGTACTGTTAACCCACTTGGCAACAATGTCGAAGATTTTTGGAAAGCTTTAAAAGCAGGCAAATCAGGCATAGACAAAATAAATACGTTTGATGTTTCAGAATACACTACCCAAATTGCAGGTTGTGTGAAAGATTTTGTACCCGCAGATTGTTTTGATAAAAAAGAAGTTCGCAGAACAGCGCGTTTTATTTTGTTTGGAGTAAACGCGGCAGTGGAAGCTGTACAAGACTCAGGATTAGACATTGCCCCAGAAGCTGAAAACATCGGTGTTGAAATAGGTAGCGGTATCGGTGGTATTGAAATTTTGGAAGCAACAGCTAAAACCTTATCGGCAAAAGGCCCTTCCAAAGTTAGTCCGTTTACGGTCCCAATGATGATTTCAGATATGGCAGCTGGTATTGTTTCTATCAAAACAGGTGCTAAAGGACCTAATAGTTGTACGGTTACAGCTTGTGCTTCTTCTACAAATGCTATGGGTAACGCTTTTAAGACCATACAGCGTGGCGATGCTCAAGCTATGATTGTAGGTGGTGCCGAAGCGGCTGTTACACCTTTAGGTTTAGCGGGTTTTTGTGCTGCTAGAGCTTTATCCAAACGTAATGACGATCCCCAGAAAGCCTCGCGTCCTTTTGATGCCGAGAGAGACGGGTTTGTCATGGGCGAAGGTGCGGCTATACTTATCTTTGAAGAACTTGAACATGCTTTAAAAAGAAAAGCTAAAATTTATGCCGAAGTAGTAGGCTTTGGTGCCAGCGGTGATGCCCATCATCTTACAGCTCCGGCTCCTGGTGGAGAAGGTGCTTCACGTGCTATTGCGGCGGCTATCGGAGATGCAGGTATTGAGCCACAAGATATAGATTATATTAATGCCCACGGTACATCTACAGAGCTTAACGATAAATATGAAACCATGGCTATAAAAACCTCCTTTGGGCCTCATGCTTATAAATTAAGCATTAGTTCCACCAAATCAATGACCGGGCATCTTTTAGGAGCAACCGGTGCTTTGGAAGGAATTGCTTGCGTTTTAGCCATGCAACATTCACTTATTCCTCCCACTATTAATTATGAGCACCCGGATCCTGAATGTGATTTGGATTATACGCCGAATAAGGCTAAAACTAAAAAAATCAATTATGCTTTATCAACTTCCCTGGGATTTGGAGGGCATAACGCGGTAATTATTTTCAAGAATTATTCGTAATGAACCTGTCGAAAAATAGATGTTAATTGCAGGCGTAGATGAAGCTGGACGAGGAGCTTTAGCCGGGCCTGTGGTGGCTGCCGCTGTCATTTTAGACCCAGACCATCCGGAAAGCTCATTATACAAAGATTCCAAAACTCTGTCAGAAACTCAAAGACACCACCTTTATTTGCATTTAAAGGAGCATTCTAGGGCCATAGGGATTGGTATCGTCAATCAGGTTTTAATTGACCGTTTAAATATCTTAAATGCCACGATGTTGGCTATCAAGCGAGCTGTTCTCTCTTTGAAAAAAGTATCTCCGGACAGAATTTTAATTGATGGCAATCGAAAACCACAAATACCCGGTTATGAAGATATTCAAACTATTATTAAAGGAGACGCTAAGGTGCCCTGTATATCTGCGGCATCTATTGTAGCTAAAGTAGTTCGTGATCAGATTATGTGTAAACTACACACCCATTTTAGCCAATACCAATTTCAGCAAAACAAAGGTTACGGGACCGCGTTTCATTATGAACAAATTCTAAAATTTGGTAAAAGTTCAATACATCGTCGGACTTTTAATTTAACCAAACAGCTGGAGTTGTTTTAATGGGAAAAATATCAGGAGAAATTGGCCGGGCAGGTGAGGAAACAGCAGCTCAATATTTGCGCGCCCAACATTATTTTATTCTAGCTCAAAATTACTATAGTCATTTTGGTGAAATTGACATTGTTGCAAAAGCCCAGGATCAAACTATTGTTTTTGTAGAAGTTAAAACGTACAAACCGCATAGTTTAGTTCATCCATTAGAAGCTATTACGCCTTCTAAAAAAAAGCATTTACGCAAAACCGCACTTTGGTATCTTGCACGTCATCATTTAGATAATGCACAAGCACGCTTTGATCTTGTTATTGTGGAAAACAGACAGGTCGTAGATCATCTCGAAAATATTTTTTAAGTCTTGGCGTCAATTAACTTTTTTTTCTGTAGGTACAAAATAAGAAAATACTGGTGTTAAAACATAAAGACAAATTAGGGCGAACAATATTTCATAAATATAAATATAGCGCACATAATCTACTTTTAAGAGATTAAATATTGTTAATAACAGCACAATAATTAGCGGGATTTTTAAAAATTTAAAAAAAGTTTTTTTACTAGCTATTTCAAAATGAGCATATGGAATACGCGATATCATTAATATTTCTACCAGAATTAGAATAGGTACAAAAAAGACAACACTGGACAAAAGATTAGATACTGCCGCAATTAAAACCAAAGAGGCACCTATCGGCGAAGGCAGTCCTTCAAAATAAGGTGAATGACCACCTTTATCAAAACGACTCAATCGATATTGTATGGCCCCATAATAAGTTAAAGCCAAAAATATCCCCCAGAATAAAGGGATCCCATTAGTTTCAGATAATATTTTATAAATTATAATGGATGGAGCTATCCCAAAACTCACAAAATCAGCTTTAGAATCAAGTTTAGCTCCAAATTTGGAAACAGCATCCAGTTTTCTGGCTAAAGAACCATCAACGGCATCAAACAAAATCCCCAAAATAACTAAAAGGACCGCGAAATGATAGAATCCTATCCAAGCCAAAAAAACAGCGGATATGCCACAAATTAAATTAAGGGTAGTAAAAGTATTCGGTATAATTGCAAAAAGAAGGCGTTTAGCTTTTTTTTCATCGCCTCCTGTTTTTCGTACAAATTTTTGCCACATAAAGTTACCAAAATAATCCAGAAAAGACCAAACCGTAATTAATACGGTAAACCAAATTAACGTATTAAAAACCCAGCTAGGCCACATAAAAATAAAACGACGCAACTCATTTAAAGGGGTTAAAATTAAAGGTAAGTTACTTACTTCTGTTACAGGTACGCGAGCAAAAAGCAATGCGCATACAGGTAAAGTGATCGCGGTTTTAATTTTTCCAGAAAGTTTTGCCTCGATAATAGTGCCGTCTTTTGCAGAGGCTATTCTCAGAGCCATTATAGCCAATTCTCTAGCTAAAATAATAAAAACCGGGAAAGAAGTAATGACTTGCATTTCTAAGAGCGGCAAAAAAATCAAGACCAGGATTTTATCTGCCAAAGGGTCTAGTATTTTTCCTAAGTTAGTTACGATATTTAATTTTCTAGCTACCCATCCATCCAAAAAGTCAGTTGTGCAAATGAGGACAAAAATACTAACGGCAATCAATTGCCAGAAATTTGTTTTATAAGGGGTAACCCAGAAAATTAGCGTAACACCTAAAATCCTAGTCAAAGTAATTAAATTAGCTAGATTTTTTTGGATTTTTATTTTCATATTAATTTGTACCAATATAGGTGGTGGTGCCGAGAGCCGGACTTGAACCGGCACGCTGCTTTAAAACAGCAACAGATTTTAAGTCTGTCGTGTCTACCAATTTCACCATCTCGGCATTTTTTTATGGACATAAATATACTATGAGACACCAGATATGACAAGCAAGTCTGCGTAAAGTATAAAAAGACTTAAAAAAAAACCGCGGTAATTGTATAATAAACAAAATTGTTTAAAAAAAACAAAAAGGAGTTGATTTAACTGATATTTAGATCCAGACGAGGTATTGGCAAATTATCCAAATCTTCCTCAAAAAGATCTGTTGGCGCTTCCTATCAAGCCAAAAGGTCGCAGAGAGAAAAATTATGGTTTTACGCTAAAAAAGTTTTAATAGTTTTATTACTAGTAGGCTCTGTTTCTAGTGCGATTATGGGGATTTTGCTTTTTCAAATATCTAGAAATCTTCCAGCTGTTGATACTATTAGTACTTATATTCCTGCAGAAACCACCAAAATTTATAGCGCAGACGGCGTTATTCTTGCTGAGTTACATCAGGAAGAAAACAGGATTCTTATTCCTTTAGAAAAAATTTCAGACAATCTTAAAAAAACCGTTGTTGCTATGGAAGACACTGCTTTCTATGAACATCATGGTATTAATATTAAAGGCCTTTTACGGGCCTTGTGGGTAGATATTAAAGCGCGTAGCTTTGTTCAAGGCGGCAGTACATTAACTCAACAATTAGCCCGAAATCTCTTTTTATACAGACAAAAAAAATTAGTTCGTAAATTAGCTGAAATTATTTTGGCTATTCAAATTGAAAGAAAATATACTAAATCAGAAATTTTGGAAATGTATCTCAACCAGGTTTATTGGGGACATAATGCTTATGGGATAGAGTCAGCCGCTCATTTATACTTCGGTAAAAATGCTCTATCTTTGTCAACTGCCGAAGCTGCTATGTTGGTAGGGATGTTAAAAGGACCTGAATTATATAGCCCCTTAAAAAACTTCACTTTATCTAAAAAAAGACAAAAACTGGTTTTGGACAGAATGGCCAAACTAAGCATTCTTACACCAGAACAAGTTGAAGAAGCGTACGAGGAAAAATTACAATTAATTGGCCGTAAAAAATTTAGATACAAAGCTCCTTATTTTACTATCCATATTATTGAACAATTGATTAATATGTATGGAGAAGTATCTACTTATACTTCAGGTATGAAAGTATATACAACCTTAGATTACCATCTGCAAGAACAAGCCGAAAAAGTAGTTCAAGAAGCTATTGATTTGGGTAATCGTCCTTATTGGATCAAAGGAGAAAAGGTACCTAGTTTAAATTATAATGAAGCCGCCTTGTTGGCGCTTGACCCCAGGACCGGTTACATCAAAGCCATGCAAGGAGGCGCGGATTTTTCCGTTAGCCAATTTAATCGTACCTTGCAAGCTAAACGCCAGCCAGGCTCCACTTTTAAACCGTTTGTTTATTTAACCGCTTTAAAAAAAGGATTTTCGCCAGGTACTTTTATTGAAGATAGCACGATAACTTTCAATACTACCGAAGGTCCGTATGCTCCGCATAATTATGGCGAAAAGTTTTTAGGTAATATTCCTATGAGAAAAGCTTTGGAAAGATCTATAAATGTTGTCGCTATTAAATTAAACGATATGGTTTCTCCTAAAGCAGTTGTAGAAACTGCCCGTCAATTAGGTATTACCTCTCCTTTGATGCCTATCTTGTCCCTTCCCCTAGGTGCCAAAGAAGTCACGATGGTGGAGATCACCAGCGTCTACGGCGTATTTGCCAATAATGGTATTAGAGTAAAACCTATTAGTATTCTTAAAATTGAGGATCGTGACGGTATCCCTTTGTATAAACATCGCATTAGAGAAACTAGAGTTTATGATAAAAATTTAATTGCCGTTTTAGTGGAAATGATGAAAGGCGTCGTGAACTATGGGACAGGTAAAGGGGCTAAACTACCACGTCCTATGGCTGGAAAAACAGGCACCACTTCAGACTATAAAGACGCTTGGTTTATAGGGTATGTACCGCAACTGGTTTGTGCTACGTGGGTTGGTAATGATGATAATACTCCGATGCGCAACGTTACCGGCGGCTGGATACCAGCTATTATGTGGAAAAACTTTATGCGTGAAGCTTTGAAAAAAATCTCGCCGCAGGATTTTCCTAGACCACATGGTTTGGTTTCAAAAGAAGTTAACTGGGAAACCGGTAATTTGGCTTCAGAAATTAGTAATCCAGAATATGTGACTACTGAAAAATATTGGAAAGGGTCCGAACCTACTATTCAAGATACTCGGGAAAATTATAAAAAAATTACAACTAAAAAAGAAAAAGATACAGAATCAGAAAATACGATTTTAGATTTTTTTAACATGTAATGAGGTATTTTTCATGGAAAATTTAATTGTTATTGGATCTGGACCAGCGGGCCAGACAGCTGCCATATATGCCGGTCAGGCTAATTTGAAACCCTTAATGTTTGAAGGATTAATGGCTGGCGGTATTGCTGCGGGGGGACAGTTAACAACAACTACGGATATTCACAATTTTCCAGGCTTTCCTGATGGGGTAAGTGGTCTGGAATTAATGTTTAAAATGAGAGAACAAACCCTTAAAAGTGGCGTTAAAATTTTGACCGAAACCGTCGAGAAAGTAGAGTTGGACGTAAATCCTTTTCGGGTTGTTAGCAGTTCCGGCACGTACGAAACCAAAACTTTAATTATCGCCAATGGCGCTATTGCGCAAAGATTAGGAGCCAAAGGTGAAGATCAGTATTGGCAAAAAGGAGTTTCTGCTTGCGCGGTTTGTGACGGCGGTTTACCCATTTTTAGAAATCAACATTTGGTCGTGATCGGCGGCGGAGATACAGCTATTGAAGAAGCTTTATATTTAACTAAATTTGCCCGCAAAGTAACTATGCTTGTTCGAAGAAATGTTTTCAGAGCCTCCAAAACAATGCAGGCCAAAGCATTCCATAATGCTCAAATTGAAATTATGTGGCATACAGAATTAGCCGAGATTTTAGGTGACGGCAAAAAAATAACTCATTTAAAAATCAGAAACAATCAGACCAATAAGCTTGAAACCATAGACGTAGCAGGGCTTTTTTATGCTCTCGGTCATAAACCCAATACCGAAATATTTAAAGGTCAGTTAGAAATGGATGAGACAGGTTATCTTGTTACTAAACCCAATTCTACGATGACTAATATTCCCGGGGTTTTTGCCGCCGGCGATGTGCAGGACCATGTTTATCGCCAAGCTATTGTGGCCGCGGGTTCAGGCTGTATGGCCGCCCTAGAAGCAGAACGCTATCTACAAATTTGACAAAATAGCAGGATTTATGGCAAACTCAATCTGGAAAAGGGGATAAAAAATGGAAAATCATCAAGCAGAAACTGAAGTTACTACCAATAGTATTATCGAGAAAAAAATCGAGAAAGTTAACGCCTTAAAAAAAGCAGGTATTAATCCCTATCCCTATACCTACGATCCGACACATAAAGCCTTAGAAATAAAAGACAATTTCGCAAAATATCAAGATACAGATATTGTAAAAGTAGCAGGAAGAGTCATGCTTTTACGCAATATGGGAAAATCCACTTTTTTAAACTTGGCTGATCAAAGCGGCGATATTCAGATTTATTTTGGCCAAAAACAAGTGGGAGAAGAAAGCTACGAGCTATTCAAAAAAGTAGATGTAGGCGACATTATTGGCGTAGAAGGTACTGTTTTCAAAACCAGGACCGAGGAAATTACAGTCAGAGCGCAAAATTTTACTATTTTAACTAAATCGATCCGCCCGTTACCTGAAAAATTTCATGGTATTGTGGACAAAGAATTACGCTATAAGCACCGCTCTTTAGATATGATTATGAACAAAGAAGTCAAAGAAACTTTTCTAAAAAGAGCTTTGGCTACTAAGCTCATTCGTAACTTTATGGATCAAAAAGGATTTGTGGAAATCGAAACCCCACTATTAGACACAAAATATGGGGGTGGGGAAGCTAAACCATTTAGCACTAAAGTTAATGCGCTTGATATGCAAGTTTACTTAAGCATTTCTCCGGAATTATATTTAAAAAGACTTATGGTAGGTGGCATTGAACGTGTTTATAACATTGGCAAATCTTTTCGTAACGAAGGTATAGATCGTACTCATTATCCGGAATTTACTTCTATGGAATTTTATCTGGCCTACGCTGATTATCACGATACCATGAAATTAACCGAAGATTTATATGAATATGTTTTTAAAACCGTAAACGGCACTACTAAGGTTGTGTATGACGGCCAAGAATTAGATTTCAAGGCTCCTTGGCCTAGGGTTAGAATGACCGATTTTATCAAACAACAACTGGAAATTGATGTTGAGAATTTAACCAAAGACGAAATCTTAGCCCAAATGAAAGTCCAAAAAATTACTCTGGAAGAAGACTTAGATTTCAGTAAAGTTAGTAAAGATAGCTTAATTATACTTCTTTTTGAAGAATTCTGTGAAAAATTAATTATTCAACCTACTTTTGTAATTGATTTTCCCAAAGAATCTTCCCCCCTTTCTAAAGCGCATCGTCAAAATCCAGAACTTATTGAGAGGTTCGAACCTTTTGTTAAGGGGGTTGAAATTGGTAACGGTTATTCCGAACTCAATGATCCGGTTGAGCAACGTTGCCTATTAGAAGATCAGGCGCAAAAACTGCGTGCTGGATTAGAAACAGCAACGCCTATGGATGAACGGTTTGTGGAAGCTATTGAAGCCGGTTTGCCTCCGGCGAGTGGTGTAGGGCTGGGCATAGACCGGATGATGATGTTTTTGACCGGTGCACAATCTATTCGGGATGTTATCGCCTTTCCTATTTGTAAATAAGGGGCAGCTTTTAACTCCGGCAGAACGACCTACTTACGATACTCATTAATCACCTTTTTAATCGCCGCAAAAGCTTGTGGAATATCTGGTGTATTAAGAATAAAAGACATTTCTTTGAAAGTCGAAATTATTTCTACTATTTGGATGTTTTCCCAGGCCAAGGCGCGTGTAAAAAGATAAAATAAACCCACGGATTCATAGGAGTCATCTGGAATATTAATCGTTAAACTAGACAAGTTTTTTAAAATAAATTTAATTTTATGGTCGGCAAATACCTTTAATAATCTTTGTTCATATTTCTGATTTGTAATCATGCTTATTTCGTGTAAACCATAAACTAGGGTAATAAAATCTTCTTTTTTAAAATCAATTAATTTATATGTTTTTTTTATCTCATTTTGCATTTCTTCGGATTTAATAAGCGTGATTTCTAGGAGATCAGAACGCATTCTAATATCTGTATCTTCTTCAAAATGTACTTGAGGAAAAGTTTTTGTAGCGCGACCTGTTTTTTGAGCATAACGTCTTAAGGCCATCACGATTGCTGCGGGCGCTGCCTTTTTAGCTAATTCTTTTTCCAATTCTGGTTTTATTAATTGCGCTAAGTTAGCATAATTAATGATTTTTTTCCGCATAGCCTCTTCTATAAAAGGCTGTTTTTCTAAATATTGGTTTACATAATCTGAAATTTTTTCTAATTTCATATTTTTCTCTCTATGTTTCGTAGCTAAGCGTACGTCGAAAATATTATAACCTTTATTTTCCATTAAAATCCCATAGTTGACAAGTAACGCTTTTTTTATTAAACTAACCAAATTGTTATTAGAAAAACAATGTGTTGCTAAAATAACAAAACAAGTATACAAAAACGGGGGCCATAATTCAATGTTGAATTTAAAAATAGTAGCGTTAAGACCGCCACAGGAATGTATTAGTAATATTGGTTTAATTGGGAAGTATGAGGTTGATAAAGGAAATAGGCATATTCGCTATTTTTCTACGGACATTTATGCTAATGCCGTAGCTTTAAAAGCTGTGCTAGAGGAGGGCTTTCAACAATTGAATGCTCATAATATGCCTCGGTTAATGGGGAGGTATATTATAGATTCTAGCTTAGATTATCAGTTAGGAGATACGTTGGCTTTAGATTGCGGTGTTTCCGCTGTTATCGAGGCTCGTATCAATCTGCAAGACGCATTTGCTCACCAGAGTCTTATTTATGTTAGAATTATGCGGGACGAAATGGCGGATGCAAATGACCGGAATATATTAGAGAAAAGACAATCCCTTTTGCAGGACGTGCAGGCTAAGAATTGCACCATCAGACCCATAGATTCCGGTTATACAGTGGAGCGCTTAAAAGCCGTTCAGGCTACGCCTCAAGACATCCAGGATATTATCGACATTTATACTAGCGTTTACCAAAGCTATGATATTACACCAGAGAATTTTCAAGGTAATTTTCAAAATTCTATTGTTTATGTAGCGCGTGAGAGCAAATCTAAACACATTGTAGCTATCGCCGCTGAGGAAAGAGCGTCTATCCCTATTGGGTCACAAAAGTTAACCGTTTGTGAGATCGGCAGGATTGCTACGCATAAAAAGCATCAAGGTGTAAATCTTGCCGCTCATTTGACTCGGTGTCTTTACGAGACAGTGGATATCGAAGCTGATATAGATTTGGTTTTTGCCGAGGCGCGGGCTACCGTGTTTGGGTCCAATCTCATTTTTCATAGATTAGGCTTTGAACTTAGTGGCACGTTAGAAAAATATTATCAAAGAGCCGGTAGCGAAAGCATAGGCTTAGATTTAATTCGTCGTAAAACTGGCTTGGAAGATTTTAATATCTGGACTACCATTCCTACAAAAACATCTGAAAAGAGCAGCTCAATAGAGTCTATGTTAGGGGGGGGCTTCGCTGGGCTAACGCCGCTGCGTAAGCAGATTTAAGTTGCTTCCAAAGACTCAGGTTTTTGTTGACCTCTTAAATTTTGGATCAACAACACCCTGGGAATCCCACTATAATCATCAGAAAATGTAAAATTAGCATAACCATATTTTTGCAGTAATTGGGTTAATCCTTCTTGTTGATCGATACCAAACTCAAAAAGAAAATAACCTTCAACTGATTTTAAAAGTTTAAAAAGACGTTTGTAAATTTTCAAACCGTCATCCCCCCCTTTAAGCGCAGCTTTAGGATCATGTTTTTTAACTTCTGTTTGTAAATCCCTAATGTGCGAGTCCGGAATATAAGGCGGGTTTGATACAAAAATATTAAGCTTCTCATTTTGCGCAATTGTTTTAAAAAAATCCCAATCCTTAAAAAAATCTTTATAAATAAAATTTATGTTTTGGGCCCCTAATCTTTGAGCGTTTTCGTGCGCTGTTTTATAGGCTTTTTTGCTTTTGTCCCAGGCGTACATATTTTTTAAATGAGGGTAGGCCAAAGCCACCTCAATGCTGATCACGCCTGAACCAAACCCGAATTCAAAAAAGTTTGTTTCAGATGGATCAAGCTTGTTTTTATGAATGACTTGCGTGATTTTTTCTACTAAAAGTTCTGTTTCAGGTCGCGGTATAAAAACCCCTGGCTTAATATTATAAACGTTATTTCTAAAATGAACGTTTCCTAAGATATGAGCTAAAGGGATTTTCTTTTGCCGTTGTTTAATTTTACTTAAAAATATATTTAGGCGGGTTTTATTTGTAATTGTTAGTTTGAGCTTAGCTAAAAATTTTGTCTGTGAAAAATTAAACGTATCTAATAATAATAATTTACTTTCTAACGCAGCCTCTTCATTTTTTGTAGCTAAAAGAAGTTTTTCTCCTTTTTTATACAAATCAAAATAAGTTGTCACTGGTTTTTCATTTTATTTATTTTTTCCGCAGTTGCTAATCCCTCGATTATTTCATCTAAAGACCCGTTCAGAATTTTATCCAAAGCATGTAAAGTTAAATTTATACGATGGTCAGTTACGCGGCCTTGCGGAAAATTATAGGTTCTAATTTTTTCAGACCTGTCCCCAGACCCTACTTGTATTTTGCGTGCCTCTGCTTCAGACCCTTTTTCATCTTGTAGTTTTTTATCATAAAGCCTGGTTTTTAGAACACGCATTGCTTTTTCTTTATTTTGAAATTGTGAACGTTGATCCTGACATGCTACAGCCACTCCTGTAGGTAAATGTGTGATTCTAACCGCAGAATCTGTTTTATTGACATGCTGGCCACCTGCCCCGGAAGAACGATATGTATCAATACGTAATTCTTTTAGATCAATTTCAATGTCTATTTCTTCGGCCACATCAGGAAAAACTACCACAGAAGCCGCTGATGTATGAATACGCCCGGAAGATTCTGTTTCAGGAACGCGTTGAACCCGATGAATACCACTTTCATATTTCAGGTTTCCATAAGCCTTTTTACCAGATATGATAAATATTACTTCTTTTAACCCTCCGATTCCGGTTATGTTTTCCGATAATATTTCCAGTTTCCAGTTTTTGGATTCTGCATACTTCATATACATACGATACAAATCATACGCAAAAAGAGCGGCCTCTTCGCCCCCCGTACCAGCGCGTATTTCTAGAATGGCATTTTTATCATCATTAGGATCTTTAGGAAGAAGAAAAGTCGTGAGTTCGTTTTTAATTCGTTCTTTTTCTGTTTCCAGGGTATCTAATTCTTCTTGCGCTAAATTTTTAAAGTCTGGGTCTTTAAGTAATTGCTTGGCTTCTGCAATATCTTGTTCTATTTTTTTGTATTTACGAAATTCTTCTATAATTTCTTTTAAATCAGCATGTTGTTTTGCTATTTTCTGATAGGCACTTCTATCTCGCATTAAATCAGGATCGCTCATTTTTTCTTCTAAGCGTTGAAATTGTTCTTCTAATCCCATAAATTTTTCTAGCATTTGAATATCCTCACAGCATACGCATCATACCAAGATGCACTTTTGATGACTCACAAGCTTTCACGCGATACATTGGTAAGGGAAAAAAGTTAAGCTTTAGCTTTTTTTTGATACTGAGAACGTTTTTTAAATTTTTCTACTCTACCTTCAGTATCCAGAATTTTATTTTCGCCAGTGTAAAAAGGATGGCAATTTGAGCAAATATCAACTCTGATTTTATCCAAAGTAGATCCAGTTTCAAATTTCGCGCCACAAGCACAACTTGCTACGATATTATTATAATTGATTTTTTTAATTTCGTTTTTTTTGGTTTCTTTTTTTGGTTTGTTATTTGTATTTGGCTTGGCACCCTTGTTTTTAGGGTCCACTTTTTTATCCTTATTATCTGTTTCTTTCTTTACCATTATAGAGCTCCCTTTATTTATCTGGCCATACTTTAGCCTAAACTTTAAATTTAAATATTTCGCAGCTTACTACGAAATCCGTATCATTATAACAGAATAATATCTTCTAATTCAATGGGGGGGTATCCGTAGATACATATTCTTATAAACTATCTTGAGAGGCAAGTCCCAAAAGATTAATAGCTAAGAGACCGAGTAAGATTAGCCATAATGCAAAAACATAAGTCACCGCAATATACATCAAGCTATTTTGCCACCATTTTTTACGATATTTTTGTTTCTTATTTATTTTCATTTAATTATTATTTTGCCTTTGTACTAGATGATAAAAACTCAAACCTTTTAAGCGTTATCCTCCAGAAATTAAACTATTTAGGAGTTTTATACAACTTCACATTTATAAGTTGTACGATCTGTAAATTCTTCTTGTTTGCCTTTATTCCATTGTTCTACTGGTCTATAAAAACCAACTACTCTAGAATATACTTCTGTTTTTTTTCCGCATTTTTTTTCTGCTGTCATTTTATTACTCCTTTTTAGTTTTGTTAATTATCATCTTCCCAGCTAAAGCCGGGAAGATGATAATTAAAGCTTAATGTAGATTAGGCTCTACCATCAAAGCAATCAACGCTTTTTTCTGCGCTTCGCTAATTTCAGTTGTTCCATCAGTAGTTCCAGTGATTCGAGCCATTGTAGCTACTAGACGAGTTACAAATGCTTCCTTACCTGCTTTTTCTACTGCTTGATCGGGTCTGCTGTCCCCTTCGTCATACATGCCAAATTTAGTCATTTGGATAATTTCCACATCTTCTCTGATCCCCATAAGGGCCGCAAAAGAAGCAGGTGTACCACCTTGCGTGAAATCATGTCTATTAGACATCCACCTCATCATGCTAGGAATAGCCAAAGTATCTCTAGTATATGAAATACTTCCGCCATTAGCAATAATATTTGCTACCCAACTATGAACTACCGTGATTGGAATAGGCCAGTTCTGTAAGTCAGGATTTTCACCAGGCGCAGGCATTTCCATTTTATAAGTTCTGCCGATTGGTGGGTTTCCAGAGGAGCTAATCAACTCTGCTACCGTGATATTAAATGCCGCAGCCATTGTTACTCTCATACTGGCAATTTCGGCATCACTAGATTCAATATTAGCTTGGAACGTAGTGAAAATACTTGTAAAAGCTGTATTCAAAGCTGTCTGAATAGCTGTGGCAGTTAGATCTGGATGAGCATCCAAATATCCTTCAGGATCCATAAAATAACCACTATATTCAATGTCTATGTCTTCCTGAGAACTAACCATTGTACTGACCGCTGCATTAAAGTTGGTTACTTGCGTGCCACTAGCCTCTAGAACAGTTAGCGCAGCTGTATATTTCTTTTGGACTTTAGTTGCACCAATTCGTGTCATAAAAGAAGAGACAGCAGCGTTCATGTTATTCATTACAGGAGTGGATATAGCCATCATATGTTCATTGCCATCTACTTTATAACCAGTTGCGTCAAAAGCAATTAAAATATATTCAAGTTTAACACCTGCTTTTTCCGCCGCATCCATAAAAATGTCTGCCATAATCGCACCACTTGCTTTAGCCATTTCTTTGTCAGCCGCAGTCGTATTCGTAAGAGCTACAGCATCGTTGAAAGCTTCTGTATAATTAGCTAGAGAACTTGTGCCTTCTGTAGCATTGTAGACCAAGGCACTTTTAAAAGCCGTCATTTGTGCCGTTGTACACAATCCTTCTAAGGTGGCGACATAACCATTCGTACCTAGTATAACCTCTCCACCACCTAGGGCAATATTAGTAATATCCGCATCAGTTATTTCAGGACTTCTGGTAATTACAAAGCCAAAAGACGCATAAATAGGATCGTCTGTACTATTAGCCGCAAAACCCTCTAAAATTGATTTAGTTTGAGTTGTAGATAAAGCATTAGCCCCTAATTTAGTAGTCGTATTTTGCGCTGGCGCAGGCACTAACCCTTTACTTAATACGGTTCCAGCCTCAGTTTTAACAGTAATAACTAAAAAATTCACGCCGTCACCGTCATGCGTAGGCACATTTGTAAAGGCATAGTCTATTTTTTCATTAGCATCTGCTGCTACCGAACTCGTGCTTTTTTCAGTTAATGTTCCATCACTATTTACTTGTTCTAAAATTACTGTATAGGATTCTCCTGGCGTCAAACTTGCCATAATAGGCGAAACTGTAAACGCCACTAATATAAGAGTTAAAAAAGATAAAAAGATTTTCGTTTTAAAAGATTTCATTATATATAAGCCTCCTTCCTTTCTTTATTTAGCATTACCGGAAATTGTACCGCTAGAAGTACTGGTAGAGCTACTTCCACTGCTGGAACTAGTACTACTACATCCACCTGCTACAATCAAAGCAAAAAAGACCATGATGATAGCTAATAACTTTATTTTTTTCATTTAGTTTTGGCTCCTTTCCTAGATTTTTTGAGTCTTAAACTCATTATATAAATTATAAATCAAAAAAAATATAATAGTTAATATAAATTTTGGTATCCATTCAGATTTGAGAAGCATCTTTAAACCTCAAGACATGAGAAAAAACAATGCATTAATTTCCCCTTAACCTTAACCTTAACCTTAACCTTTGCGACGTAGTCGCGGGGGTGAGGCCTAAGAAAAATCGGAGTTTAAACAGTTTAAAAAAAAGACTTTTAGTTTTTGTTCTGTCAGGGGCATGGTTACAATATCGCTTATTCTTAGTTTTAAAAATTCCAGCCAGTGGCTACGCTTAATTTGAGAAGCCATCAGAATTAGTTTGTATTCAGATTCTTTTTTCTTTTCACGTACAAGTTTTACTACATTATAAGCTTCTTCAACAGCATGTTCGCCATCAAATAAAAACCCACTATATTCTGGTTTAGCAAGTTCTTCCATAATTGTATGTTTTGTATTAGCAAAAGTGAAAGCAAAATATTTTGGATCAAACCCTTGTAAAATTTTCTCTTGTTTTGGTTGGCAATATACTAGAATTTGCAAGGGAAGTTTTTTTTGTTGTTTTTCTTTTTGGTCAGCAACAGGCACTTCACTTTTTTTTGGAGCTGTATTTGTTTTAATTTTTTGTTTAAATAACCAGTTAAAGACCATTTTTTA
>Ga0233430_1002865_pt1 | contig 18633 bp, 16 predicted proteins | sample SI_118_April2016_2_FD_179883 | JGI IMG/M metagenome (GOLD analysis project Ga0233430, IMG submission 179883) | Seawater microbial communities from Saanich Inlet, British Columbia, Canada - SI_118_April2016_150_MG | ecosystem: Environmental > Aquatic > Marine > Inlet | place: Canada: British... | reverse complement strand
ATATTTTTTTAATAGTTTATTTAGCCAATTTGATGAGCTTGAGTATTTTTGTCGACAAACAAACATCAAAAGGACTAACCAGCCCGAGCGATGAATTGTATGACAGCCTCATTAACATTAATTTGAATATTGCTGAAGGTTTGATGGAAGGCGAGTAATGCCCCATTAAACTGGTAGTCGCCATGGCTGCCGGAACGTATTAAAATGACCTGCCTATCTGGCAGGTTTTTTTTATGGGGCATTAAAGGTATGGGAGAAGCATAAAAGTGGCGAGATATCTATTCGATAGACTGCTCCAATCTCTCATCGTTCTAGCCCTGATGTCCTTTGTCATATATTGGCTGATGGGTTTGATGCCCGGTGACCCCATCGATCTGATGATCTCGGCTGACCCCAAACTGACACCCGACGACGCGGCTCGATTGCGCGAGCTCTATGGTATAGACCGCCCCATCACAGAGCGATATTTGACTTGGTTGAGTACTGCCTCCAGCGGAGATTTTGGCTTTTCTAGGCTGCATGCGAAACCTGTTCTAGACGTGATTGGCCCGGCACTCAAAAATACCGTCACCTTGCTTGGCATCAGCTTTATATTGTCATTGTTGCTGGCACTACCGGCCGGCATCTATGCTGCAATCCGGCAGTACACCATCAAAGACTATATGATCAACCTGGTCGCCTTTGCCGGAATCTCCATCCCCTCATTCTGGCTCGCCCTGCTTTTGATTACGTTGTTTTCGGTGATTTTGGGTGTGCTGCCAGCGAGCGGCACCGAGACCATTGGAGCGGGTGCGCTGGTTGATATTTGGGATAAAGCAAAGTTCTTGGTTTTACCTATCGCAACTCTGACCATCGCCAGCATCGGCAGCCACACCCGCTTTGTCCGCGCCGCCATGATCGAGACCCTGCGCCAAGATTATATCCGCACGGCGCGTGCTAAAGGGGCCAGTGAAACGCGCGTCATATTGCAGCATGCTCTCAGAAATGCGCTGATCCCTGTGGTAACGATCATCGCCTTGGATTTTGGCTTTTTGTTTTCAGGCGCTTTGATCGTCGAGACCATCTTTGCCTATCCCGGCATGGGCAAGCTGATCTTTGACGCCATCATGGGCAATGATTTCAATCTCGCCATGATCGCCTTTCTGTTCGCCACCATCCTTACGCTTTTGGGAAATTTATTCGCCGATATCGCCTATGGTTGGCTCGACCCTCGCATTAAGTATGACGAGGTGCAGAAATGAGCGACCTTGCCCTCGGACGCAAAAGCCAATCGACATGGGCGCTCGCTGGGCGACGATTTCTAAAACACAAACTTGCTCTCGCCAGTGGGTGTTACCTGTTATTTATCTGCGCCTTATCTGCCTCGGCTCCATTATTTGAGATGCTGCGAAACATTGATGCCAATCAGGCCAATCTATTTGCCCGCTTTGCCTTGCCGAGTTTTGATGCCTGGTTGGGCCGGGACGAGCTGGGCCGTGATGTCTTCACCCGCCTGCTATATGGTGGGCAAGTCTCGCTGCTGGTTGGTTTAGTGACAGCTTTGGTTGCCGCCACCTTCGGCACCATCATTGGACTGATCGCCGGCTATCGCGGTGGTTGGGTCGATGCGATCCTCATGCGTCTGACTGATAGTGTTATCTCCCTGCCGCTTCTCCCGCTGCTGATTGTCCTGGCGGCAATTGATCTCAACAAAAGCGGGCTGCCCGATGCCATTGTCCATGCCGAAAATATCAGCCTCTACCGCATTGTCTTTATCGTTGCCGTGGTTGGCTGGACGACGGTGGCACGTCTGGTACGTGGCGCCACATTAAGCTTGCGTGAGCGTGACTTTGTTTTGGCCGCCAAAGTGCAAGGAGCCAGCGCGTTCCGCATCATGAGCGTGCACATCCTGCCCAATCTAATTTCGCCAATTGTCGTCGCAACAACGCTGTCGATCGGCAATATTATTTTGCTGGAATCCGTCCTGAGTTTTTTAGGGCTTGGTATTCAACCACCGGTCGCCAGTTGGGGTAATCTTTTAACCAATGCTCAGGAACTCATATTCAGTGCGCCGTGGCTGGCCTTTTATCCCGGCATCGCCATTTTCATCACCGTCATTGCCTTTAATTTTCTAGGCGACGGCCTGCAAGATGCGCTCGACCCTAAAGCCGAAAATTAACATCTCCTATTGGCTCGGATGCATTTATCCGATATCTGGTATAACCTGTTGAATACACATTATCTTTAGGGATCTTTAGGACGCAAGCATGGCGAAAGGCAATATCTATCCGGTTATATTGTCAGGTGGCACGGGCACACGGCTGTGGCCGTTGTCGCGCGCGCTCTACCCCAAGCAGTTACAACCCCTTCACAGCGAGCTAAGCTTGCTGCAAGAGACTGCTTCGCGTCTCTCAGGCGACCAATTTGCCAAGCCGCTGATCATTTGCAATCAAGAGCACCGCTTTATCGTCGCCGAGCATTTGCAGGCCATCGACATTCAGCCGGAAGCCATTGTGCTGGAACCCATTGGCCGAAATACCGCGCCCGCCGCCGCTGTCGCCGCCATCATTTTGGCCGAGCACGATCCCGAAGCGGTCATCTTGCTGATGCCGTCAGATCACGTCATCCGAGACAGCGCTACCTTCCAAGCTGCCATTGAAGCCGCTCTGCCGGTCGCAGAAAATGGCGCGCTCGTGACGTTTGGTATTCAACCGACCAGCCCAGAAACAGGCTATGGTTATATTAAAAAATCAGATGCTATAGCAGATCAACCGGGTTGCTTTGCGGTGGAGGCTTTTGTTGAAAAGCCTGATTTGGCCACCGCCGAAATTTTCTTGGAGGAAGGCAGCTATTTCTGGAACGGTGGCATTTTCCTTTTTACGGTTGCAAATTTTATGGCTGAGTTGGAACGTAGCTCACCGGAGATCGCCGCAGCTTGCCGGGAAGCCGTCCAAAAAAGCATCACGGATATGGACTTTCATCGCCTTGATGAAGAGAGCTTTGCGGCCTGCCCGTCCAACTCCATCGATTACGCCGTGATGGAAAAATCGGAAAACGTCGCAGTCGTGCCCGTCGATATGGGCTGGAGCGATGTCGGCTCGTGGGATGCGCTGTGGCAGGTGCTTGATAAAGATGGCGACGGCAATGTCACGTCAGGCGATGTTATTTTGAAAGGCACGTCGAATTCCCTCATCCGCTCGGAAGATAAATTGGTCACGGCGGTTGGCTTAAGCGACACCATAATCGTCGCAACAGAAGACGCCATCTTGGTCTCCTCTAAAGAAGATGCTCAAGACGTGAAACTCATCGTCGATGAATTGAAATCACAAGAACGCTTGGAGCATATCTCGCACGCCAAAGTGTACCGCCCCTGGGGTTGGTATCAGACACTCGAGAGGCGGGATCGTTTTCAGGTTAAGGTGATCAGCCTTAAGCCGAGTGCGAAGATATCTCTCCAGCGCCACCAACAACGCGCCGAGCATTGGGTGGTGGTTTCCGGCATTGCAACCGTAACCCGTGGAGAAGAGGTCATCGAATTAGAAGAAAATCAGTCGACCTATATCCCGATCGGCATGATGCACCGGTTGGAAAACCTGACGAAAGATGAGCTACAGATCATCGAGGTTCAGTCCGGCGATTACCTCGGTGAAGATGATATTGAACGCTTTGATGACAAATACGGACGCGACTGATGCCAAATGAAACACATGGATTGTCTAATTCTCTGGTGAACAGCGATATTGAAAACCTGCTGCACCCCTATACTAATTTGGCGGCTCATCAGGACACCGGCCCGATGGTCATTAGCAGAGGCGACGGCGTCCATGTCTATGATGAAGCTGGCACCAAATATATTGAAGGGTTGTCGGGTCTGTGGTGCACATCGCTTGGCTTTAATAACCAGCGGCTTGTCGAAGCGGCGACTAAAGCGATGGAGCAATTACCTTTCTATCACAGCTTTGGCTCCAAATCGCACCCCAATGCCATTCAACTGGCCGAGCGACTTATGGATATGGCGCCGGTGCCGATGTCCAAAGTATTTTTTGCCAATTCAGGCTCCGAGGCCAATGACACAGCGGTTAAAATCATCTGGTACATTAATAATGCACGTGGGTTGCCGGAGAGGAAAAAAATTATCGCCCGCGAGAAAGGCTATCACGGGGTTACATTAATGACGGCCGGCATGACAGGTCTGCCCAACAACCACCGAGATTTTGATCTCCCCCTCGACCGAGTGTTGCATACTGATTGCCCGCATTTTTACCGCTATGGCGAAGCCGGCGAGAGCGAAGAAGAATTTGCCTCACGCTGCGCTGAAAATCTTCGCAAGCTGATCCTGGATGAAGGACCAGAGACCATCGCCGCCTTTTTTGCTGAGCCGGTTATGGGAGCCGGAGGCGTGCTACCACCGCCTAAGACCTATTTCGAAAAAATTCAGGCTGTGCTCAAGGAGTATGACATCCTGTTCGTGGCCGATGAAGTTATTTGCGGTTTTGGCCGCACCGGCAACATGTTTGGCAGTGAAACCTACGAGCTAAAACCAGACATGATTACCGTCGCTAAAGCCCTTTCATCAGGATATTTGCCGATTTCAGCATTGATGGTTTCTGAGGACATTTTTCAATCAATGGTCTCGGAAAGTGAAAAAATCGGTGTTTTCGGCCATGGTTTCACTTATGGCGGACATCCGGTCGCTTGCGCCGTTGCCCTCGAGACGATGAATATTTACGAAGAGATTGATTTAGTGGGCCATGTACAATCGATCGCCCCCACATTGCAGGATGGCTTGGCCAAATTGGCCGATCATCCCTTGGTTGGCGAGGCCCGAGGCATCGGCCTGCTGGGAGCCTTAGAAGTCGTAAAAAACAAGGAAACCCGGGAGTCTTTTGATGTTTCCGATGGTGTCGGTGCGACCTTAGCGGCCCGTGCTCAGGCCAATGGATTGATTACCAGAGCGATGGGCGATAGTCTTGCTTTTGCCCCCCCTTTAATAATTGACGTCAATCAAATCCAGGAGATGTTAGCCGTGGTACAACAGTCCTTGGATGAAACCCTGGAAGTGACAGATAACTGCGAATTGAAATAATTTGAAATAAAACTTGGCAAATTGGGTGTTTTTACCAATTTATATAGGTATATTGTTATTTTCGGAATTGAGAAATTAGAAAACCAGGAGAAGTGAGCATGAATTACGACCAATTCTTTGCCGATAAGGTCGCTGCTCTGAAGGCCGAAGGAAACTATCGCGTCTTTGCAGATTTAGAACGCGATGCCGGAAATTTCCCGGCGGCAAAAAACTATCAGGACGATGGTACGGCGGATATTACGGTGTGGTGCTCAAATGATTACTTGGGCATGGGTCAAAGTCCCGTTGTTATGGATGCCATGCATGCGGCTGTCGATAAATGCGGCGCCGGTGCTGGTGGCACCCGCAACATCTCTGGCACCAACCACTTCCATGTGTTGCTGGAACAAGAACTCGCCTCCCTTCACCAAAAGGAAGCAGGCCTAATTTTCACTTCCGGCTATGTCGCCAATTTAACGACATTAAGCACCATCGGTCAGATGATCCCGGATCTCGTTATCATCTCCGATGCGCTGAACCATAATTCGATGATTGCAGGAATTAAGTATTCTCGGTCAGATAAAATGATCTTCAAGCATAACGATTTAGAAGATCTCGAAGCCAAGCTCATAGAAGTCGGCCCGGATCGGCCAAAAATGATCGCCTTTGAATCCGTCTATTCGATGGATGGTGATATTGCGCCGATCAAAGAGATTTGTGATCTCGCCGATAAATATGACGCCCTGACCTTTATCGACGAAGTCCATGCGGTTGGCCTTTACGGCGAACATGGTGCCGGCGTTGCCGAACGAGACGGCCTGATGGATCGCTTAGACATTATCCAAGGCACGCTTGCCAAAGGATTTGGGGTCGTTGGTGGTTATGTCACGGGCTCAGCATCAATGTGTGATTTCATCCGCTCTTATGGCGATGGCTTTATCTTCTCGTCTTCCATGCCCCCTGCTGTTGCCGCCGGCTGCCTTGCCAGCGTTAAATATGTCAGAGAGCACAATGAACTGCGAGAGCAACATCAAGAACGCGCCGCAACCTTAAAGCAACGCCTGACAGATGTCGGCATTCCGGTTATGCCATCAGACACGCACATCGTGCCGGTCATGGTGGGTGATCCTGTGCTGTGCAAACAAGCCAGTGACGAGCTGCTGTTCAATCACAATATATATGTTCAGCCGATCAACTACCCAACTGTGCCCCGCGGCACCGAGCGCCTTCGCTTTACACCAACGCCCCTGCACAATGACGAGCTGATGGATCAGCTGGTTGAAGCTTTGCAAAAAGTTTGGGGCCAGCTGGGGCTCAAGCAAGCCGCTTAGACTCATATTCAAAGCTCAAAAGTCGAGGCTCCAATCGGAGCCTCTTTTTTTGCCCAATTTGGTTTCTGCAATAAAACCCCATTAAATCAATTTCCTATCCAGCGCTTAGGCCTTATGATTACCGGCGACTATGTATGCAGATAACACCTTAACACCGCGAGAAGCGGTTCGACTTTGTGCGCTGGGAACGCTTGCCGCCAATCCAGTGAGCTATGATGATCTTGTGTATGCCGTCCGCCACTTCGTCAGTCGGATCACCGGTCCTTCTCTTGAGCTCATGGGCGAGTCGATCGAACTTTTACGCTATGAAGGTCTGGTCGAAGCCGAAGAGAACGCCGACGAAACCAATCCGACACTGGTGATCACAGATGCTGGTAACGAAGTGCTGGATACCCTCCTCCGAGCTAATTTCCGATCCGGCAGCAGTGACCTTAATGAACTCGTCATTGCGCTTAAATTCCGCTTTCTCCATCAATTGCCAAAACCAGAACAACTCAACCAAATTGATTTGATGATGGAGGCTTGCGAGTCAGAGCTTGCCCGTTTCGAAGATCTACGGCGCCATCATGAAGGTGATCCCGGACACCTCACCGGCTGGCTCGACCATGATATCAACCGCCTGGAATCCCGTCTCGACTGGCTGACTGAATTTAAGTTGAAACTAGAGGGATAGTCGTAGTTTAAAACTCAGAACATATGTTGACCGCCGGTCACCCAAATCTCTGTGCCGGTGACATATTCTGAATCTTCAGAACATAAATAGTGAATGGTCCTGGCGACATCTTCCGGTGTTCCCATTCGATTGAGCGGAATGCGCGGTATGAGCATTTCATATTCCGGCTGGATCATGGTTGTTGAAATTTCACCCGGCGACACCGCGTTCACTCTGACATCCAGAGCAGCAAACTCATTAGCCATTTCGCGCGTTAATGCCGACAAAGCGGCTTTTGAACTTGAATACGCTGACCCCGCAAAGGGATGGATCATATGACCGGCAATAGAGGTTACGTTGACGATGGCGCCGCGGCCTTTATGGAGTGCCGCGGCAAACCCCCGGCCAAGCTTGAGCGGCGCAAAGAAATTTAACTCAAACACATCGCGCCAGGCATCAATATCACCGTTCAAGCAGCCGAGCCGCTCCTGATTATCTGCCTTCGGCGACATGCCGGCATTATTGACTAGAGCTTCGAGCGGCTCGCCATCCAGCTCTTCATTTGCGCGGGCAATAAAATTAGCGACACTATCCGCATCAGCGAGATCGACGGGGATATGGGCCGTCCAATTTTTATCTCGACCGCACTCTTCAGGGATGTCTTCTCTCGAGCACGTAATCACCCGCCAGCCCCGCTCCAAGAACAAGACGGCTGTCGCATGGCCGATGCCTCGACTTGCGCCAGTTACAATTGCGGTTTTTCTACCCTTTTCCATCCTTAAGCTTTAGGCCAAAATAGCCTAAGTTTCCAGTAGTTAGATTGAGGTTATTTGAGAGCATGTGCTCACGCTACGAAATTAATGGCACTTTTGATGAAGTTGTCTTGCGGTTTGACATCTCTGCCGGTGCCCAAATGATCGAGACATTTGGCCGCATGGCCGAGGTGCGCCCAACGAATCGCGTTCCCGTCATCACCGGCCCCGGTCAAGTAACTTCCCTCAGTTGGGGTCTCAAAGTCGATTGGGACAACAAGCCGATTATCAATGCTCGATCTGAGACACTCTCGGAAAAGCCCACCTTTCAACCTCTCCTTGAGAACCGCTGCCTAATCCCGGCGACCGCCTATTTTGAATGGCGCAAGGACGGCAAGCTTAAGATCAAAACACGGATAGAGCCAAATAAGGGCGCGCTGGTTGGTATGGCTGGCCTGATTGATGGCGACACCTTCACCGTTATCACCTGCCAGCCCAGCCCGTCTATCGCACATATTCACAACCGCATGCCGGTCATCCTCGATCAAGCAGATGAAGCCGCTTGGCTCGCGCCCGATAACGCGTTTACCGATGTTGCTAAATTGCTTGCACCCTATCCGGATGATCAGCTGCAAGCCGAAGAGGTCGCCCCCACTGCCCCAAAACCAAGCAAACAAGGCGACCTTTTCAAATAAAACAAATGTACCTGGTACACTTATTGCGGCGGTTGGTCAGCGAGGACGGTTTCAGCGCCTTCGCCACCAAATCGGGTTGCCACATAGCCGATGACCAGTCCAATAATCGCCCCTTCCAGGACAAACCAGAACGGTGACTGAAGCATTCCGCCTTCGCCAAACATTGTAATCATCATTGCTTTAAAGCGATCAAAAGCAAAGAAGATGAGAACAAAATTCATCCACGCCCCGATCCACGGTGCACGGAACCACCACGGCATCGGAAGCTTTACTATGGGATGCCATGTAAAAACGCCGAACACACCGATCATTGCGCCGACGGTGGTGTACCAAAACAGAATACCCAAACGGAGCATCCAGCCGACATCGGGAAGGAAATACGGCAAGGTGATCAAACCGATCAGGCCAAATAGAAACCCGATACTCTTACCAATGGCGATGCGTGTTATTAACGAAGGATTGCCAAACATCAGCGCCTCCTTTCATCAGGAACTGCAACAAACCGGAGACTAGCAAATTTTCATCTAAATTTCATTGATGACCATCAATAGAAAGAAAGGCGGACCTCTCGATCCGCCCTTCCGATTTCACCTGCTGTACAGGGCTACAATGAGAGGCTTACTCAGCAGCGACAGGTAAAATCCAATCTTGAACCTCAGCGGCGTTACTTTGGTAGTTTGGGTGGATCGGCGGCGACCATTGGGCGGCGAACTCTTCTGACATTTCGAGACTGCATAACATCCCCCGAAGATGATAGGTCCCCATGCCGGGATCATAGGGGCCATCTTGAGAAGTCAGCCGATTGGCATTTGATTTCCAAATACCGTAGTGAGGCGCCGCCTCTTCGGGGAACCACCAATGACTTTGCACATGGGCGACGCGTGGATCTATGCCGGGCGTAAGCTTTGCCCGCTGCACACATGTGCCGCGCTGGGTTGAGATTTTGACCCAATCGCCCGGCTCGATGCCAAGTTCGGCTGCGGTCTTTGGATTAATATCAACCTCTGGAAAGGGCCGACCTTTACGCAAACTCGGTAGCATGCGGTATTCAGAATTAAAGAACATCGGAATGCGAGACCCTGAGGTCAGCACAAAGGGGAATTCTTTGGCGAGTTCAGGTGTCTGGAGCGGGCTCTCTGGCGGCTCTTCATAATAGGGCAGTGGATCAAGGCCGAGCTTTTCAAACTCGGTGGCGTAAAGCTCAATCTTGCCACTTGGCGTGTTGAAACCGCCGTCACGGGCTTGGTTATAGGTTTGCTCAATTTGGAAATGCCCCTTCTCTTTGAGCTCTTTGAACGTCATGCCTTGCTTGGTGAGCATCTGGTCAAAAATTTCTTCCGGCGCTTCGGTGCCGTGCTCAAGCCCCATTTTCCGGGCGATCTCAACGAACATCCATTCATCATTGCGGCACTCGGCAAGCTGATAAGCTTTTTGCTGAGCCAGCACGACAGATTCTGAAAAATACGGCATGCCGACAACTTCATCGACTTCCATCCAAGATGCGGCCGGTAAAACAATGTCGGCTAGTTCGGCACTGGGCGTGAGATATAAATCCGCCACAACAAAGAAATCCAGCGCCTGCAAAGTTTCATACATTTTTTTGGTATCGGCATAACTCGCAATCGGATTATTGCCGAATATGCAAAAGGCCCGCACGCGATACGGCTCACCAGTCCGCATAGCCTTAAACACCGTGGGCATATGAGCCGAGGGTTGCGGGCTGCCTTCGTTGCTACAGAGAATTTTGAACTCGTCATAACCGAGACGTTTTTTGAGTTGTTCTTCGGGCAGGGCTTCAATCAAATTGGGAAACGGGAAATGCCCCTGCATGCCAAAGACCCAGGCACCCGGCACATCCACATTACCGACCAGGGCCGGCAGCATTGAGAGCGCCCGCACAGTCTGCAGAGCATTTGGCGTATGTTCGATGGCGCAGCCGAACTCCAATACACCCGGCTTGGTCTCCGCCCAAATCTTGGCCGCTTCACGGATTTTCTCGGCTGGCACCCAGGTGATTTCTGACGCCCATTCAGGTGTCTTATCCCGCACGCGCTCTTTCAGCTCGGCAAAACCGTGGGTGTATTTCTCAACGAACTCTTTGTCATAAAGATCGTCGAAAATCAGCGTATGGATAAAGGCCAATCCTAGTGCATCATCAGTGCCGGGACGCACACGGAGCCAAACATCAGCCTTTTTGGCCAGCATGGTTTCCCGGGGATCAACGACAATCGTTTTTGGCTTCTGTTTAGCCAGCGCATTTTTAACCCGAAACCCCAATTCACCATCCGGTGAGGAATAAATTGGATTGTGGCCCCAAAACAAAATACATTCGGGTAAACGATCACCGGTGTAGTCACAGACCATATGTTCGCCGTAAGTGAGCTTCATGGTGTTGACCCGGGGGAAGAAACACTGCGCCCCACCCGACTCGCCCCAATTCGGCGTACCGAGTGCATTGGCGAATCGCGGCACCCAATTGCAATGATGCCGACCTGTGCCGGTGCCAATCGCAATTGCCTCGGCGCCACTTTCCTTGGTAATTTCCGTCAACCGCGCCGCAATCTCATCGGTCGCCTCGTCCCAGGAGATACGTTCCCACTTCCCTTCGCCGCGGTCACCAACGCGGCGCATTGGATATTTTAGCCGCGCCGGGCTATAGAGCTGTTCCATTGAGGATGCGCCCATCGGACAGAGCCTGCCCTCGTTAAGCGGCGAGTCTGGATTGCCCTCGACCTTCACAACTTCACGATCTTTGACATGGATGAGTGTGCCACAGCCACCGTGGCACATGCGGCAGGTCGATTTATGAACACCGTCCGGCAGTGTTTCCAGGCTTTCTGCGCGCACGGTTAACTGATCGCTGAAAAGCGAATTGTCCATTTTGTAACCCCAGAGGTTCTCCGTAAAACCCGTTATTATTGTTTATTATTACTTAACCTAACATAATGTATATTGTATGCAATATACATTTTACTTCTTTTATTTCACCTGAACGGCTATACTGTCTTGAAGTTTCTTAACCAATTGAAATCATGAAAGAAAATACGAGTTATGGCTAAGGAAGTTAAAACGACCCCATCGCCAGAAATTGAATATTTGCAGAATAATTCCCTGCCGGAAGTTATCTTAAAGGTCTTGGAAACCAAGATTCTCAATCATGAAATCCTGCCCGGTGAACGCGTCAACGAAAAAAAACTCTCCGAGGAACTCGGTGTTAGCCGCATTCCCATCCGCGAAGCCTGCCGTAAATTAGAGCAGGAAGGCCTGATTGAAATCCAGCGCAACAAGGGTGCTTACGTTCGCGAACTTGAGATGTATGAAGTGCTGAATTTATACGATATCCGCGTCGCCTTGGATGATTTAGCCGGACGGCTGATCACGGCGCATGCGAGCGAGACGGAAATAAAGCAGCTCGAAGATTTGGTTGATAAAATGGATGCGGTGAACAATTCAGGCGATGTGAACAACTTCTATCCGCTCAACGTCGCCTTTCATGAAATGGTTTATCGCTTCGCCCGCAACGACCGCTTGGCAAAAATGTATAAAGGATTGGGGCGGGAATTACGGCTCTTTCGCTCGCAAGCTTCTGAGGCGGGCGGCGACATGGTGGATTTTGATCAGAAATTCAACATTGACGCCAACCTAGAACACCGTGAAATTGTCGACGCCATCCGCGCCCACGATGCGGATAAGGTAAGCGAGATAATGCAAACACATCTGTTAAAAGGCCGTGACCGAACCGTTCGGGGTGCCGAAGCAGCGGGTCTGGCAATCGCTTAGAAGTCAGAGAACTTAATCCCAATCCTGGATTTCTTTAACATTGCTGTCAAAAGTCTCTGGTAGATCAGGCCGCCAGGGTTCTTCGGACTGCTCGACCGGCAGTACTTTGCAGAGCAATGCACGCAGCTGATAGGTTCCCATGGCATTGCAATAAGGGGGTTGCATGGAGGTCAAGGTGTTGGCGTTTGAGCGCCAATTGCCATGATCGGGGCTGTCTTCCTCTTCGGGGAACCACCAACCGTGTTGGGCATGAACAACCTTGGGATCAATGCCTTTGAATATTTTAACCTTCTGGCGACATCGCCCACGTTCAGTTTCAATCGATACCCAGTCACCCCCTTTGACGCCCAGTGCTTCCGCCGTATCCGGGTGTAATTCGCATTCTGGTTCGGGACGCCCTTTCCTGAGCGATGGCATCGAACGATATTCCGATTGAAAGAACATTGGAATGCGCGCACCCGTGATTAAAATAAAGGGATATTCTTCGGCTAATTCTGGCGTACTGTAGGGGCTCTCCGGTGGCTCTTCAAAATAGGGCAGCGGATCAATCCCCTCGCCTTCAAGCAATGTTGAATAGAGCTCAATTTTCCCAGTCGGCGTCTTAAAGCCGTTCTCTTCATATTTGCGGTATTTGAATTCGGGCTGAACCCAGCCTTTTTCTTTGAGCTCTTTGAACGTCAAGCCAAGCTGATCACCTAGCAGGTAATCGAAGACCTCTTCCGGATCTTCTGTGCAGTGCTCTACTCCAAGGCGGCGGCAGATCTCGGTCATAATGACTTCGTCTTGGATACATTCAGCATATTGAATGGTCTTCTGCTGCACACTGATGACGTTTTGGCCATAGAACGGCACAGCGACGACGGTATCAACCTCGGCCCAGGTTGAGACCGGCAAAATGAGATCCGCAAGCTCAGCGGTCGGTGTCATATAAAGCTCGGCCACCACCAGATAATCGAGCGCTTTCAAAGTTTCATAAACGAGTTCAACTTCACCGTAAGTCGAGAGCGCATTATTGCCGAAGATAAAGCCGGCGCGCACGGGATAAGGATCGCTCTCCCGAATAGCTTTGAACAAAGTCGGAATATGCGCTGACGGCAATTGAGCCAGCACTCCACTCAGGACTTTGAAATCTTCATAGCCGAGGCGCTTCTTTTGCTGCTCTTTCGGCATCTTATCAAACAGTTGCGGGAAAGGCGGGATCGGCGTCATGCCAAAAGCCCAGCTGCCGGGCTGATCAATATTACCGGTGATGGCGGGCAGGCAAAGCAGCGCCCGCACGGTCTGGAAACAAGCCGGTGTGTGTTCGATCGCGCATCCCCATTCCAACATCGATGGTTTTACCGTCGCATAAAGACGGGCGGCCTCTCTGATTTGATCGGCTTTGCACCAGGTGATCGGCTCCGCCCATTCCGGCGTATATTGCTTAACCCGCTCGGCCAACTCCTCAAAGCCGTGCGTCCATTCGGCGACGAAGTCATGGTCAATGAGGTCTTCTTCAATGATGACGTTGAGCATGGCGAGCGCCAGAGCATCATCGGTACCAGGGCGGAGTTGCAGCCAAATATCAGCGCGCTTCGCCAGCATGGTTTCTCTCGGATCAACAACGATGGTTTTAGGCTTTCTCGCCAGCGCTTCTTTAACACCAAAGCCCATTTCCCCATCCGGGCTGGAATAAAGCGGATTGTGGCCCCAGAACATGATGAGTTCCGGCATCTCTTCATTGGTATAGACGCAGATCGGCAACTGGCCCATGGTAAGAATGCTGCCATGGACGCGTGGGCGGAAACATTGGGCTGTCCCCGGCTCACACCAGTTCGGCGTGCCGATCGCATTGGCAAAACGTGAGACATAGGCGAAATGATGGCGGCCCGTGCCGGTACCGATCCAAATGCTTTCCTCACCATATTCAGCCTGGGTTTCTTTTATTTTGGCGACCATCTCATCATAGGCTTCATCCCAGGAAATGCGCTCCCACTTCCCTTCGCCGCGCTCGCCAACCCGGCGCATGGGGTATTTTAAACGCTTGGGATTGTAGATCTGCTCAAGGCTGGAAGCACCCAATGGGCAAAGCGCGCCCTTATTCATCGGGTTATCTGGATCGCCTTCGACTTTGATAATGCGCTCATCTTGAATATGCAGATTGACGCCGCAGCCACCATGGCACATCCGGCAAGTACTTTTCTTGATGGTGATGTCCGCTGCCGTTTGATCGGCATTGGGCTCAACGAGCTGATCCATTGTCTGTTCCCATAATTCTATTTTTCGTTTGAACTACGATACCACGTTAAATTACACTTTGTCTAAATTGCCAAAACTTAAATGAAAGTTGTCCAATACATGGACGTAATCCCGAATTTTATCGAAAACCATCCTCTGTTGGCGATGATTGGCATGACGGCAATTGTCGTCATCCTAAGATTATTTGGCATTGGCAAAAAAATGATAACCTGGGGCGCAATTGTCTTAATGGCGGGCGGCTCGGTCTATCTTGCCAAGACGATGGGATGAAGGAGGAGACATAAATTGAGCGCACAAAAGCATATTTTGATCGCGGGGGCCGGTATTGGTGGCCTGACAGCCGCCCTCTCCCTCCTGCAAGCCGGGCTCGACGTCGATGTTTATGAGCAAGCACCGCAATTGGGCGAAGTGGGTGCCGGCTTTCAGATCAGCGCCAATGGCAACCGCGTACTTTATGCTTTGGGACTGGAAGCAGAAGTAAACAAAATAGCTTGGGAGCCGGAAGGTAAAGAGATCCGGCTGTGGAACACCGGACAAACCTGGCCGCTCTTTGATTTAGGCGCCGAGTCTGTCGCTCGCTACGGCTTTCCTTATTACATGTATCACCGCGCCGATCTCCACAATGTGCTGGTCGAGGCCATTCGCGCGCTCAAGCCGGAAGCTATCCATTTAGGCGCAGCCGCGGTCGGTGTTGACCAGGACGGCAGTCGTGCCACCCTAAAATTGTCTGACGGCACCTCTGTCACGGGCGATGCGCTCATTGGTGCCGATGGCGTGCATTCAACTTTGCGGAATTTATTGCATGGCGATGATGAGCCGAAATTTACTGGCCTGATGGCATGGCGAGGCATTTTACCGGCCGACCGCCTCCCAAAGGGATTGATCCGACCAGTTGGCACCAATTGGGTCGGCCCTGGCGGCCACCTCATCCATTACTTTCTGAGACGCGGTGAAATCCTCAATTTTGTCGGCATTGCCGAGCGCGATGATTGGCTGGTTGAATCGTGGAGCACCAAAGGCGAAGCGGAAGAATTCCATAGCGACTTTGTTGGCTGGCATGACAGCATCCATACTGTTATTGATCTCATCGACACGCCTTTCAAATGGGCCCTAATGTCGCGCCAGCCAATGACTAAGTGGCGGGTTGGAAGAGTGAGCCTGCTGGGCGATGCCTGCCACCCGACGTTGCCGATGTTGGCGCAAGGCGCTGTTATGGCCATCGAGGATGGTTTTATTCTAGCACGCTATCTCAGGGACTTTGATGACATAGAGGATGCATTACAGCGCTATGAAGATGTCCGCATTGAGCGCACCGCCCGCATGGTCAGGGGCGCCAATGACAATGCCGAACGCTTTCATAATATCGAACTCGCCAATGCCGAAGGCGCGACGAATTTCGTCGACCGTGAATGGCATCCCGACCGCGTTAAAGAGCGCTATGAGTGGCTATTCTCCTACGATGCGACGAGTGTCTAGGAAAAAAGCAATCCGACCAAAATTCTGACGCAGTCGGAAACAAAATTCACGAGATATCCTAGCAACAGCTACTTTGTCGCTCTGGATTCCAGCCGTCGCCAGAATGGCAACATTTTTTTGCCTATCAAACCGGGCATTTCCGCAAACCGATTTAGACTAATTTAAGGGGTTTTCCGTACCTGTTCTAAAATGTGCAATCGATATTAGATTTACAGCCAAAGTTTAGTTCGAATAGCTTGTTGTCGTATATGGTTAACAGTTGGTTTCGGTATGTTTCTAACAAGTCCGCTTTGCCCCCGAAAGCGGACATCAATCACATAGGGTCAAAGAGTCCGCTATTAGCCAAAAGCGGACATCTTCCTTCTATTTCTTTTCTGGCTAGGTACTCCTCCATGGTAATTAGGAGAAACTGCCGCAAATACAGAGAGTTTTCTACGCGGCTGTCAATTTCAACGGCAATTTTCCAAGGGTGTGGAGCGCGTTGTTGAGACGGCGTTCCGCAGGACCGGTTAATTCAATTTTTTTCACCCGCTCCGCCAATTTGCGTAAGATAATCTCACCTTCCATTTGTGCAACCCGCTGGCCTACACAGCGGTGAATACCGGCACCAAAGGCAATATGCGCATTGTTGGGGCGCATAATGTCGAGAGTGTCTGGATCATCCCAGCGCCTCGGGTCTCGGTTAGCAGAAGCAAAGAAACATAGTACTTTCTCATGTTTGCCAAGTTTTACATTACCAATTTCAACCTCTCGGGTTGTCGTGCGATAAAAAGTCTGCACTACACCATCAAAGCGCAAGGTTTCCTCGAATGCCTGTTTGGCAAGTGACGGGTCTTGATGCAGGAGGTCCCATTGCTCTGGGTGCTCGGCAAAAGCCAATAGGGCGTTACCGAGGGCGGCTACCGTCGTATCTACTCCAGCCGTTAGGAGGGAACGCACCAACATGCCGGCCTCTTCTTCGGTGATATCGCCACTATCAGCGCCGCCATAAATAGCTTCCCCCAAACCGCCGGGAATAAGCGCACTCCGTTCGCAATGCTCCATAATCCAGCTACTTACTTTGGCAAATTCTTTAGCCGATTCCTCGAACAACGCATTGCGCGGACCAACTGCGTTAAAGACCATGTTGCCATAAACCAATAGATTCTCGCGTCCCTCTTCACCAATTCCAACGGCATCGGGAAAGACCTTTAAAGGATAGGCAATGGCGAGGTCTTGAACCCCATCGATATCTCCCCGCTCAACCAAGTCATCCAACATAACATCGGCGTCTTGTTCAAAATCTTCCTTGAGGGCGGAGACGGATTTCTGCGACATCGCACGACCAATGACACCTCGCGTACGCGTGTGATCTGGTGGATCGGCTTCCAGAACAATGCTTGGTGGGCGAAAAGGTTCTTCGTTTTTGAAATTTGCGAGTCCAACTCCCGCTGAAGAACAAAAGGTTTCAAAATCCTTCAAACATGTTTGCATTTCACTGAATCTGCCTATCGCCCAGGTTTGATACTTTGAAAGCCAGACAACCGGTCCAGCATCCCGAATTTCAGCATGATATGGATAGGGGTCGGTTAAGAAAGCCTCGCTGTATGGGTCAATATCGAGTATCGGAACATCGGCTAGCTCATCTGCAGATTTCAAGGAAATGTTTTGCGCAGTCATTTTTGATCTCCTGACCCAAAGGGTTCATAGCGAGTTTGAATTTCACATTCTAGGGTGGATTATGATATGATTATTTTATAAGTCAATAAAATTTTATAGGTCTATAAAAAAATTAAATTATGTCAAAGAAAATTTCAACTCCAAAACGCTATGCTGAGATACTCGACGCCGCAGCAACAATATTCGCAGAAAAGGGCTTTCACGGTGCTAGCACGACAGATATTGCTGATCAGCTGGGCATTCAGCAGGCGGGTGTTTATTATTATTTTAAATCGAAAGACGCGGTGCTAGCCGAGGTCTGTCGGCTTGGTGTGCAGGGCTATTTGGAGCACGTAACAGCTATATCAAAGTCAGTTGCGCCATCCGATGTAAAAATCCGCCTGGCTGTCCGAGAGCATCTGTTGCCCTTTCATCATATTCCGCACTACGTGAGTGTTTTTCATTCTGAGCGACGTTATTTGACAGGCGACAATCAGGTGCAGGTGGGAAAGCTTGCTAACAAGTATGAACGAGAGCTTCGTCGCCTATTTGAGAGTGGTGTTGACGCAGGAGAATTTCGTAAAAACCTTGATTGCAAACTTGCGACACTAGGTTTGCTAGGCATGTGTAACTCTGTTGCGACATGGTATGACGGTAAAACTGAAGAACATATCAGCGACATCGCTGAAAGCTACGCTGATATTATCATCGGTGGGGTGATCAAATAGATTTGATGACCTTTAGCCCGGAAGGTGCCTTTCAATTGAACTCTGAGTACGGATTGATACTGGGGACATCTTAGAGAATATTCGTGAAAGGTTTCCTTGGCCATTTTCCAAGATTCAGTTAAATGTCCGCTTTGGGTCAACAGCGGACTCTTTTGCCTGATCCGGATAATGTCCGGTATCGGGGTGCTATCTCAACCGGTCAACGCAACACATTCGTTAAATTTCTCTGCCGGCGTTGCAAATTCCAATGTCTTACGGGGCCGCTCATTGAGTTGCCGGGCCACCTTGTTTAAGTGCGC
>Ga0233430_1002859_pt1 | contig 18663 bp, 19 predicted proteins | sample SI_118_April2016_2_FD_179883 | JGI IMG/M metagenome (GOLD analysis project Ga0233430, IMG submission 179883) | Seawater microbial communities from Saanich Inlet, British Columbia, Canada - SI_118_April2016_150_MG | ecosystem: Environmental > Aquatic > Marine > Inlet | place: Canada: British... | reverse complement strand
CAAGATCCAGAGATACAAGATACGCCATAATCGCCACAAAAAAGGAATGTCCTAGAACCGAAGTTTTAGGTATTCTATGCGAATTTGCCCAACGAGCCTGAAACCTTAGTTGTCCACAAAGATCCATAAATTTTTTGTATAAAGGATTAAGTTCCAATTGTTTAATCCCTTCCAAATCACGAAACTTATTAATACTATTTTCAAAATCTTTTTTGATAATATCCAAGTCATAACTATGTTTATTCAAGTCTTCAATCCGGTCAAATTCCCATTTGGAAGCATAAATATGAGCGGCACTAAGTATTTTTTTATTTAAATTACTTTTTTTATTTTTAAAATAAGCATGGAATTTACCATAAAATTCAGGGGAAACACTTTTCAATAGATCAGCTAGTTCATTTAAAACAAACTCGTTCAGCTTTTCGTATTTTTCTTTATCTTCTTTAATTTTATAAAAAATTGGAGGTTTAATATCTGTTAAAACAATTTTTTGTAAAAGCTCAAAAATCCCGCCTTCAATAATTTCTATCCAACTAAACCCTTTTTCTTTTTCACTAAATTTTCCTATAAAATAGGCGATAAACATTTTATGTGCTTGTTTATCCAACTCAATCAAAGGCATCGGCCGGATTTTGTCGTTCCACCGTTCCATATAAAATGCTTCAAATATTTTTAATAAAAAGTTTTTAGTTAGCATTGTTTTTCGTTGTTTCCCCCCTCTCCACTTATGGAGAAAGTAACTCCCCTAATCCTTACCCTTTGCGGCGTTAGCCGCGGGGAGGGTGGGGGCAAGCTTTTGATTTTATTTTCAAGCGAACGAGAGTCGCGAAAAGCTCGTAGAAATTTTCATGACCGAGTGAGCGCCGAAAAGAAAGTATATAATACTCCGAAGTTTTCCCTAGGGTATTATATACTTTATTATAGCTTTGTTCTTAATACCGTAACAGGGGTGAAATTATTTTGATAAATGTTGCGATAAGTATATATAAAGTTATTTTAAATATATGCAATCCCATGAGGAATTAAAATAAGTATGTCTAAAAAAATTATCAGCAGTAAACTAGATCAACATGCCTTAACTATTAATGTAGGCGATATAGTAGAAGTAACAGGCGGTGCCCAAAGCCCCCATATGGGGGTCTTGGCTTCTCCTAGAACCGTAGTAACTTTAACAAGTGATAACACATCAATCTGGGGCAGTGAACAAGTCCGTGCCAACTCAATAAGGGTTGTAGAACCGGAAGAGAGAACTCGAGTTTTAGGGAGCATGAGCATATTAGCGCTTGATGGAGTGGGTAGGCTAGCGCCGGCAGCATGTGCAGCCGTTTTAAAGACAATCACGGCAGAATTTGGTGAAGAAAAAGCAGAGCAAAGGTTCAAAGAACTTTTAGATGCCTCCATGAAGCGCACTGCACAAGTTTTGGCCGCTATGGAACCTCAAAGCGCCAAAGATATGGTCTTAAAGATAGATCTCCCCAAGCGACATAAGCTCATCTTAGAATTAAAAGAACAAAGCGCAGAACAGGTGCTCCCCTTATTATTAGAGCTCTTAGCAGATGAGGAAGCTACTGTTAAAGAAGTAGTACAACATATTATGGATAAAGCTGCTCAAGGGTTTATTGAATTAAGGGGAAAATATATTATGTATAGCGGGCCAAGTTGTCAACTTGTCGGGATCGTAGATGCTTCAGGTAAATTTAAAAGCGGGTTTCTTAAATATAAAGACCAAATACATAAAGTTGTTGCTCGGAACAGCAAAATTATACGATCACAGAGTTCCAATTTTCTGCATTATAAATTTCCCATACCAACACGTATCCAAGCAGATCTTGCCAAAACCTCTTTTTACCCAAACGCAGTGCCGGGGTGAGGGTAGTTGATGAAGCCTAAATAGCCCCCTCAACCTGCGTAACAAGAGCGTCTTCAGCTTGTACTCCCACAATCCTTTTAATCTCTTGACCATTTTTAAAAAGGAGTAAACAAGGGATACCGGTGATTTGATATTCGCCTGCAGTATTCGGTGCTTGATCTGTATTTAGTTTTACTATTTTTACTTTACCATCCAGCCTATCTTTAACCTTTTCTAAAATCGGGCCCATCATTTTGCAAGGACCACACCAGTCCGCGTAAAAATCCACCAAAACAGGAATTTGTGCTTGCAATACTTCCTGATTAAAATTTGTGTCATTAACTTCAGTTACATTAGCCATGTTTATTCTCCTTGGATGATTTTTTTAAATTATAGCTTGGTTTTATTTATCTTCCAATGGAGAACAGTTTGGAGGGGGGGGTGTTAAGTGAAATCTTTTTGGGTTTTTGCCCGATAATTATTATAGTAGAATCTATTTTGAATTTTGCAATAATTTTATATTGTATTGAAGGATGTATTTTTTTTGGGGATAATTATTAAGTTTAAAATTATTTCGATTCCACCTAATCTAGCTGAGTTAAATGGTTTTGAGACAAGCAGAAGCATGGTACAAGCTGCTATTAATAAGATGATGAGTTGCTTGTTTGAAAGATATTTTAATCAGGAAGCAGGCGTTACTGAAATAGGCGCGGGGACGGGCGCTTTAGTGCGATTTGCTCCAGATGTTTTATCTTATAATATAAGACTAACAGAACCATCGCCTGTTTTAGCTCAGGTTTGTAGGGACAGAACAAGGCAGATTGTTGAAGAACTACCCATGCAAGATTTGGCTAGGCGCGAAGCTGGAAAGAATCGGCAGGTTGTGGCTACCAATGTATTGGATATTTTTTCACTTGGTCAGTTACCTGAGCAATTAAAAGCATTATATGAAATGATGTCCCCTAATGGTGTTTTTATGCATGTGAATATGCTGGGCTCAGAAGTTATAAATGATGATCTTATTATTCGAGAAATGTGCAAAAAAAAGAAATTCCCCTTTTTTACTTGTTTACCAGACGGAGAATTTGGTTTTATATGTGTTTCAATAGAATCATATAGGCAAATATTAGAAGAATTCGATCAAGCCAATTTTTTTACGCCAGGCCAATGTAAAAAATTATTAGAGATGAGTCAGCAAACAGGCTTTGAAAATTTTGAATACTATTCTATTAGAGAAATCGCTCTTGATTTTAGAGCCGCGCGAACTTCAGGTAGTTCCCTTGAGCAATATGATCAAATCGTATCTTCTGCTCAAGAAAGTATAAGGATAGGTAGAAATGCATATTTAAGGGAAAGATTAGTAAATGCTTTGGAAGCACAGGGGTTTAAGGTTAGGTTAAAACATAGATTACAAGCTAGTAAGGTTGTTGCTTATGATGCTACTAAGCATATCACAGCTGGCGCAAAACATTCTTTACAAATGGGATGTAGAGTAGCATCCGATGAAAGGCACCTAAGAGAAGATCAAGTACGCGAAACCTTGGTTGCAGATGTTATTGTAGCAGTGAAGAGCACTGGACCACAAGAAAGTATCGGAGTTAATCCAGATGCCAAATTACCAGTAGAGGCTTTGTGTGATTATCAGGAGTGGCTCACTTGTGATGAGGCAGGCCGCTCAAAGCTGTATCTAGCGGTTAAAGAAAAAACAGAAGCTGTTTTAACAGCTTTTGAGAAACTGCCGCACCGTGTACAGTATCTTGTGCAAAATATCCAAACTAAGAAAAATGGATATACGCCCTTAATAGCAGCGGTATGTAGAGGTGAATTTTCATATGTTCAAAGGCTTTTAGCCTGTGCCGGAAATTTTGAAATAAAAGGTGGTAAAAAACAGCTAACAGCAGAGGGGTATGCACACTTAAAACGTCAGCAATTACTAGCTTCGTAAAATTAAATATATTCCTCTTTTTTAAAAATCCTATCTTTGCTACACTGGTTTTATTATGCTGATAAACTTTTCTAATTATTATAAAAAAATCAAAGAAAACAAGCTTAGTGTTGTGCTAGTATTGTTTTTTTTAGCCATGTTGTTTTTGACTATCCTATCTTCCTGTCGTCAAAACACAGTTGAATCAGCTAAAATCAAAACCGTAGCAGAAATTCAGACCATCGATAAACGTCAATTTGATCAGTTTGTTTTAACCAGCAAAGATGTTTCCGGTAATATCCAGGAAACCAGTTTTGTTGTAGTTGCTGGTAATAACCTCAATGTCAGAAGCAAACCAAATGTCTCGGCCGAAGTGAACGCTATTTTACCAATTGCGGATCGGTTGCAAATCATTTTTCAAAAACCCCATAAAGAAAAGATAAATAATTTTGAAGGTACCTGGATCTTAGCTACCGGAGATAAAGCGCGTGGTTGGATTTTTGATTTTTTTATAGCTTATCCCAGCAAATTTCAAACTTTGTATACACCATCTGCAAAACAATCTACGTTTATTAATCCTCAAGACAAACAAACGTATACCTTTACTTTTCAAGACACCAACTTCACTTTGACCCCAGGCCCGGTTCAAGGCAAAATGTATCGGTTTCGCGACCTCATTTGGGCAAAGCCGGACAATTATTATGATACTCCTCAAAAAGAACTTTATTTTTTTTACTTAGATCAAAAAGGGCAGCTTAAACTGGAAAACTAGTTCAGATAACCCAAATCGCGATATACTATAAAAAAAGCCATAGGAGGGATAGTAGATGCATCAGATTCTCCAGAAAAAAATAGAAAAGTTTTATGAATTAAAACAGGCGGGCCAATTATTACCTGAAAAAGAAAAGGCCTTACCTGTTTTAACAGATCTTTTGGATTTACTAGAAAAAGGACATGTTAGAGTAGCTGAACGTAAACAAGGGGTTTGGCAGGTCAATAAATGGGTCAAAAAAGGTATCTTATTAGCTTTTATTTTAGGGGATAATCGGATCTATCAGGACACTCCTGTAACCTGGTTTATAGATAAGGATACCGTACCGTTGCGCAAGGTAGGCCTGGAAGAAGGAGTACGGGTAGTCCCTCCTGCAGCAGGCTTGAGACGAGGATCTTATGCGGGTCCAGGATGTGTTTTTATGCCTCCAGCTTATGCCAATATCGGAGCCTATATAGATGCCAATACCATGGTTGAAGGTCTAGCAGGTAGTTGTTGTCAGGTAGGTCAGAATTGCCACTTGTCCGCAGGTACAGTTATTGGCGGGGTTTTGGATCCTATAGAAGCGGGCCCGGTTATTATTGGCGATTATGTTTTACTAGGTGAAAATTCCGGAGTTACGCAAGGAGCACGTTTAGGAAACCTGGTAACATTAGCTTCCGGGGTGCATATATCCCGCGCTACTGCTGTGCTTGACCCTGTTAATAAAGTGGCATATACGAATAAAGGAACCGCGGCTTTAATAGAAACCAAAAATGGAAGTTTGAAATTTTTTAGCGTGGGTGAACTTATTCAGGAAAAAGATGATTCGTATGGTCCCCAAATTCCAGCCGGCGCTTTAATCATTCCCGGGGTAGCTATTTCTAGTACCGGTACTTTAAAACAAGCCCCTTTAATTACCAAATATATTCAAAAACCTGAGGAAAGAGCCTATGCTTTAGAAGAAGCATTGCGACAATAAAGGATCAATATGAAATTAAAACTATCTTCTAAATTAAATGACATTCAAATTTCTGAAATTAGACAAATAGTCAACTTAGCTAAAAAGGATACGATTAATCTAGGTATAGGACAATTACCGTTTGATCCCCCGGCAGCTCTGATTGAAGCGGGGATTAAGTCTTTTCAGTCAGGCCAGTTAAAATACAGTCCTAATGCAGGGTTGCCAGAATTGAGAGAGTTGATTGCTCTAGAACATCAATCCCAAACCGGAAAGCCCACTACTTTTGAAAATGTGATTATTACCGTAGGTGTAGAGTCGGCACTTTATATCACTTTTGCTACTTTTTTGGATCCTGACGATGAAGTCCTAATCCCGGAAATTTATTTTTCGGTTTATGACACCATTCCAAAAATGCTTGGTGCAAAAATAAAAACGTTTAAACTAAATGCTGATTTCAGTATTGATATCCAGGATTTGAAAAAAAAGATTACTAAAAAAACCAAACTTATAGTTATTAATAGTCCTTGTAACCCCACCGGTAAAATTGTTTCCTTGGCAGAACAACAAAGTTTAGCTGATATTGTAGCGCATCATCCGTTACTACACCTTGTTTCAGATGAGGTTTATGCTGAATTATATTTCACTCCTAAAAAACCCGTGTCCCTAGCTAAATTTTCAGATAAAGTTATCGTCTTAAATGGTATTTCCAAACGGGCCAGCGCTACTGGCTTAAGGATTGGTTGGATCATAGCTCCAAAACCAATTACCCAAGAACTGGTCAAAATACAACAGTACAGTGTGACCTGTGCCGCTATTACCTCCCAAAAAGCCGCCATGCCTGTCTTAAGAGGTGAATGCGACCAGGATACAGCGCGATATCGAGAGGTATTAGCAGAACATCGCGCACTAGCCTTAACTTTATTGGCTGATATCCCCAAAATTAAAGTGGTGGCTCCGGAAGGCGCGTTTTATTGTTTTGTCGATATTTCAGCTTATGGTAAATCCAAAGAAATCGCGTATCGAATTTTAGCAGACAAAAATGTTTTAACCATACCCGGTATTGCTTTTGGTAAAAAAGGTGATCGCTATTTACGTATTTCTTTTGCCGCGGATCTTACCGCTATCAAGCAAGGACTAAAAGCCCTAAAAGCTTTTTTCGTTACAGAGTAATTTAGGCCTCTCTCAAGAACCCTAGACAACACAACACAAAAGATCAATATAATATTTTGAAATCATTTTTCAATATATTCGAATATTTAATAGAACAAGCTATGGTAAAAAGAATTTGGATAAGTTCTTTTTAGTCAATAGTTTTTCAGAGAAGTTGGGCGGGGGCTTAACTCTAAAAAAAGCTGTCTTTTTAGACAGCTTTTTTTTTACTTAAACCAATAAATGACGGTTTTACCCCATTCGATCAAAACTTTTTCTGCCATCTCGTAACTTTGCCACCAATTATTATAATCAATATTGTCTTGTGCACTAGTTACAGATATTTCAATGTCATCCCCATATATTTTACGAAAAATTTTGTAAGTTCGTTTAGTATGGAATTTAGAGGTTACTAAGATTACTTTTTTATAACCTAGATTATTAAGCAGTTCATAAGTATTTTGAGCATTATCAAATGTGCTTAAAGCAGCTTTTTCTAAAATAATATTTTCACTAGGTACCCCCTGGTCTTGAGCGTATTCAGCCATATAATCAACTACGTTTTTATCTAAAAACATGTCTCCACCACTAATTAGGATTTGCGGTGCTAATTCTTGTTTATACAAATCAATACCTTTTTTTAAACGCGTACCATTATCTCCAGTAAGCACAACAATAACTTCGACTTGATCTATAGGTGTTTCGAAAATCAAATGTGTGGCCATTTTTTTCAAGATAAAAGGATGAAAAACAAATAACAAGATCAACAATACAATCGTCAAAAGTGTGTATCGACTATAAAAAAAACTCTTTATTTTTTCCAAATATTTTTTAAACATTTTTTAAACTCCTTTTGTTTTAACCGTTTAGTTTTCTGTTTTTTCAGATTCTAAAAATACCGTACCTGTTCTTAAGTCTTCGATTTCAGCTAATGGTTTTTCCAGAAAGGTTTTTCTTTTTGAGGTCAGCTCCAAGAAATCTTGGTGTAGATCACTTAGCTTATGCTCTATTTTCGAAAATCCGGCACTAAATAAAAGCCATTGTTTTTTGAAATCACTTAATAAAGCCAATATTTTTCCCGCGGTTTTTTCCACAAAAAAATTATCTACCGCTTGCCGGACTACCGCTAGTATCGCGTACAAAGTCAGGGGCGAACAAAAAATCACTTTATTTTTTAAGGCATTATCAATTATATCTGGACCTTGTTCATTTAAAAAAGTGAATATTTGTTCATTGGGAATAAATAATAAAGCATAATCCATCGTGCTTATTTCGGGTAAAATATAAGCTTTAACTTCTTTGATCCGTAGCTTAATGTCTTTTAAAAATTGCGTTTTAGCTATTTCTTTTTCATGTTCATTGGTGCATTCCAGAAAACTCAAATAATTGTTTAAGGGAAATTTAACATCCATATTTAAAATCAGGTTATTTGGTAACATAAAAGTAAAATCAGGGATTAATCTGGTTCCTTTTAAAGCTTTTTGTTTTAAATAATTTACACCTTCGATAAAGCCTGCCAACCTTAATATGTCTTCGGCCATACGCTCTCCCCATTGACCGCGGATTTTGCTGTTGCTTAAAGCTTGGTTTAATTGCTCTGTAGTTTTACGTAATTCATAAGTTTGGTCTGAAGCGAATTTAAGCTGGGAATTGAGCTCTCCGAATTTTTGTTCCCGGTCTTTTTCCAGGTTTCGCATCGTATTATGCACTTTTTCCAATTCGTTTTTCAGAGCGGCCAGGTTTCGATCAATCATTTCTTTTTTGTGGTCCAGATCTTTGGTATTGATTTGCGTTTGATTTGTAGCTATTTTTAAACCAATTAAAGCTGTTATGTACCCTATGATAATACCTGTGATTAAAGTTGCTAGAATTTCCATTTTTAAGTTTTTTTCACCCTTTTATTATGCGCCTATAATTTTAACTAAAACTCTTTTTTTACGTTTCCCATCAAATTCACCATAAAAAATTTGTTCCCAAGGTCCAAAATCCAATTGTCCTTCAGTGATGGCCACGACCACTTCTCTACCCATCACGCTTCTTTTAAGATGCGCGTCCGCATTGTCTTCAAATCCATTATGATGATACTGCGTGTGTGGCTTTTCAGGCGCCAATTTTTCCAGCCAGGCCTCCATATCCTGATGCAAGCCGCTTTCAGCGTCATTGATGAATACGCTAGCTGTGATATGCATCGCGTTGACCAATACCATGCCTTCTTGAATATCGCTTTCTTGTAAGCATTCGTTTATCTCTGGTGTGATATTTATAAACCCTCTTCTGGCCGGGATATTGAACCAAAGCTCTTTGCGATAACTTTTCATCATTTCTACTCCTGATAAGCTCTAAATCTATAATTTAGTATAGCATAAATGAATCCATAAAGGCCTTCTCCATAAGCGCGCTAGTCTCTAAAAAACAAATCCCCCCTCTCCCGACTATATCCTTACTGAGAAACTTGATAACTTCTCTACGGGAGAGGGGGTTAGGGGGTGAGGGCACATTTTTTTCCATAAATGGTAGCGCGCCGAAACAAGACGTAAACTAAATAATTAAAAAAATAAAAATTGACATAAGTTTTAAAAATGTTTAGTATTTTCACTTATGTTTAAAGAATATTTTTTAAAAATAAAGAGTATGCAACCCTATGTTCAAGCTTTTTTAGAAAAGTTAAAACCCCAAAGTTGTTATTTAACACCTTCTTTTTTTATTTATCAGCAGAAAAAGTATTCTATCGGTATTTTTGAATTATTAAATCATAAGTCACAACAAGATAAGATTTTTAAGCGTCATAAACAGTCTAAAATTAATTTTTATCTTGATCATAGACTTTGCTCAAAACAACAAATTACAATTGCTGGTTTTTTTAAGTTTAAAATTTATCATATTCCAGAAAACCTCAAACAATCCCTTGCTATACTTTGTACCCGTTACAATCTTATTTTACAAAATTATTATATTGCTTATGCTAAACGACTTTTTTTAAGAGAATCTCTCTCGAATTATTTATTTTTTTTGGGTAAGACTTTTTTTATTTTTACTTTTGGCATAGCTTTACTTTTATTTAGTGAACTTTATCAGAGTCAAAAAGTTATGGCCCAAAATTTTGATCAGCAAAATAACGTTTTACAAAAAATAAACCAAAGCTATACTTCATTTACTCTTCAGCAAGAACAACAAATCAAAGCACATAATCAGCCTATCTTAAAAGCTTTGGATCAGGTAGCAGACCTGCATTTTTTGATTGAAAGCATGGAAATTAGTGAACAATGTATTACGATTAACGCGTTTTTACATGAAAAATCCCAGCCTGAAATTTCAAACCAGTTACAGCAATTGGGGTCCAAAGAAAAGCGTTTAACCTATCATATACAAAAAATTAATCAGACTATGCTTTATGTTCAGTTTGTTTATCGTGACTATATGACTTTAGCGGATTAGGGGGCATGCGCGAAATAAATGTTAAAAAAGATGCATGTATGGCATAAAATAAGTTTAAAGAAATTGGGGGTCTTGTATATTTTAGGGATGTTTTTATTTCATCAGGTTTTGTTTGCTCCTTTACTAAAAGATTTAGATCAAACCCATCAGGCTTTGTTGAGCAACGACGCAAAAATCCGGATTTTAATAGCTAAAATAGATAAAAAAGAACGTGTTAATAGCTTTGTTTTTAAAAAAGAAATAGGTGGTATAGCTAAAAAAAAGCAGCTAAACCTTATTTTTAATTCCATTGATCAGACAGGACAAGCACCTCTTGTGACTTTTTTGGAAATTACGCCCAAAAATTTTATTTCGTATATCAAACCAGTGCTGGCTCTTTTTCCCATAAAAATACAGGGTATCAAACTCAATTTATTAAAGAAAGGATATAGAATAAGACTATTCATGGTAAATACATGAAAAAAACAAACCTTCTTTTTAAAATTTTTCTTTCTTTAACTTTGTTGATGACCATTGGTTTTTCTGGTCTTTACGCGAATGAAGCGGTTTTTAACTATAATTCTGCTATGTCAGCTCAAGAGATAGCAAAACTAAAAAACAATTTGTTTGCCCAAACCCCGGAAAGTTCTATGTCTGAACTTTATACTTACATTGTTTTTTTGAAAAATAGTGATCCGGAAAAAATAAAAAGGACCATTAAAGAAATTTATCCTTCTGTCTTGGTTTCAGCAGATCAGCGGACCCGGGCGCTTACTTTCAATACGGATAAAAACACTTTTCGTAAAGTTAATCTGATTGTTAAAAAATTAGATAAAACTCTTTCACAAATAAAATTAGAAGTTAAAATTATTGAAATATCTTATTATAATTTGAAACAATACAAGAATATTTTTTCAGATATTTTGTCGGGATTTAAGATTAATTATGATTTCAAAAAACAACAAATTATTCCGGCTCATAATCTGGAAGGGACCCTCATCCGGCTCGCGGATAGCGGCAATGCCAAAATTCTCGCAAAACCCACCATTGCTACTTTGGACAACCATACTGCGGTTATTAAAATAGGGGATCGTATCCCATACCTCAAAGTTTATGTGTCACAAACTACCGAAGAAAAAGAAGTAAATTATCTGGATACCGGTATTGAATTATCGATTTTACCTAAAATCACGCGAAACAACAAAATCATCGTGGATATTAATGCTTCTATTTCTTCTGTCAAACTTTGGAAAGAATTTGGGAATATCAGTTATCCTATCCTCTCTACCCGTCAGGCTAGAACCAAGGTGGAAATAGAAAACAAAAAAACTTTGGTTATTGCCGGACTTTTTGATGACCAAAAAAAAGAAAATACCAGTGAAATCCCCTTTTTTGCGGACTTGCCTCTTGTAGGGGCTCTATTTAAAGCCCAAAAACAAAATAAAGATCAAACTGACATTGTTTTTCTTATCACTCCCGAGATATTCTGAGGTATAATAAAAATATGTCAAAGAACTTGATTCCTTTAAAAATTGGGCCGACTATTTTTGATTTTAAACGTACTTATATAATGGGTATTGTAAATGTTACCCCGGATTCTTTTGCTGATGGCGGGCACTATTACCAGACAAAGCTAGCGCTTAAACAAATTGAAAAGCTTATTCAAGAAGGTGCGGATATTATTGATCTTGGAGCAGAATCCACTAGACCGGGATCTGCGGCAGTGTCGGTTGACGAAGAAATCAGACGATTACAACCTATTTTAAAAGCGTATAAGAAAAATTTTTCCACACCTTTATCTATTGATACCTCAAAATCAGAAGTTGCACGTATAGCCCTTGAATATGGCGCGGATCTGATCAATGATATTTCTGCTTTTAGAATAGACTCTAATATGCCCAAGGTTATAGCCGCAGCAGATGTGCCCGTAGTTTTAATGCATATGCAGGGTACGCCACGCTCTATGCAGCATCAACCACAGTATCAAAATGTTGTAGCAGAAATCACCGCTTTTTTTGAGTCAGCTATCCAGCAAGCGGAAAAAGCCGGTATTCGCCAAATTATTTTGGATCCGGGTATTGGTTTTGGTAAAACCCTGGCTCATAACTTACAAATTTTACATGATTTGGATAAGTTTCAAAGTTTAAACAAACCACTTTTAATTGGTACATCTTGTAAATCATTTATTGATAAAATTATACCAACAGAAGTCACGAAACGTTTGCCAGGTACGATAGCATCCAATGTGCTGGCTATTTTAAAAGGTGCTAATTTTGTACGTGTGCATGACGTAGCAGCTTTAAAACAAGCAATTTTGGTTACAGAAGCGATTCTTACTCAAGGTGAATTTAATAAAGTATAAAGTTTAGATTAATAATAAGGAGTAAAAAAATTATGAATAAAAAATTAAAAAAAGTCTATTTGGAATTAGGTTGTAATTTAGGAGATTGTAAAAACAATTTAGAAAAATGTATTGAGATTTTAAATATGCATAGTAACCTTAAAGTGCTTAAAAGTTCTAAGATTTACCTTACCAAACCAGAAGGTGTGGGTCCTCAACCTAATTTCTATAATTGTGCCTTGGAAATCGAGACTGATTTAACTTCAGACGAACTTTTGATTTTAACTCAAGATATCGAAATTTCTTTTGGTCGTAAATCCAAAGGCGACATGGCCCCGCGGGAAATGGATATCGATATTTTATTGTATGAAGATGACGTGGTGTGTAGCGAAAACCTTACTATTCCACATCCTTTACTGCACGAAAGATATTTTGTACTCTTATGCTTAAATGAAATTGCGCCGGATTTAAAGCATCCTATTTTAGGCGAAACCATCAATAATTTATATCAACAAAAGGTTTGTACAACTATTAAATGAAACTTAATTTAAAGTCATTATCGGAACTGGAAAAGTTTGCCCAGAAATTCGCACATGCCCTTAAAAAAGGAAGTTGTGTCACGCTTCAGGGTGAGCTTGGGACAGGGAAAACCACGTTTATCGCTTTGGTTGGCAAATATTTAAATGTTACGGAATATATCACTTCACCTACGTTTACTTTAGTTAATAAATATCAAGGTAAAATGGAGATATATCATTTGGATTTGTATCGTATCAATAGTGAGACAGATTTGTATAATATGGACATTGAATATTATTTTCGCAAAAAAAACGCTTTGGTTTTTGTGGAATGGGCTGAAAAGCTAGAATCTTTTTATCCTCAAGAATATCTCAAAATAGAAATCGAGTTTGGCCCTGATGATAGCCGTGTTTTTCAGATTACAGCTAGAGGTACACGGTATCAGGAGTTGCTTGAACTTTTGTAAATATTTAAATTTTTTTATGCGTCCGAAAAAATTTAAATACGAGTGCAATTTTTACATATTAATTTCGAATATTATATGAAAGCATAATTAATGTATATCATTTTCGTATAAAAAAGGAGTTCAACATGAGGTTATATAAAATAGTTGCAGGAAAGTTTGAATCAGCAGCGGGCAGGCTTTGCCCAACGGTCGTCGAGCAAAGAATCAGGATGCTAGCAGCAGCAGGAAAGCCAGTCGAATTGGCGGGAATTCTTCGAGAATATGGGCCAGGAATCAGATCTGGTGACATTGACTTAACCACTACTAACGTTAAAGGTAGGACTGCACTTGAATTGGCAATTAATGGACATAAATCATTTAGCGCAGCTTCAGCTAAATTGGGAGCGCATAAAGATAAACCGGAATTGTATTCGCGATGTATTAGTTTGTTAATGAACAGCCTTCCTCCAACTACTAATGAATCAACTAATGTTATGTCAAAAACGTATGCAGCTATTATGTCTGAGGATCGGCCTGACAGAACCTTTGATAGGACCAGAGATTTGAGGTATCCCCATTTACTTGATTATTTGAGAACGGAGTACCCAATCGGTGATACTAATTTGCGAAATGTGTGGATTATAGGGCCAGGGGGGATTGAGATTCAACAAGAGGGAAAATGTTATTTTCGTAGCCCTCAAATGTTAGAAATAGCAGCCATGTTACCACCCGGGACAAATTTCAAGATCCTTGATAAGGATGCAAGAATAGACGACCTTAAGCAAGCATATAATTCAGATATATATCGAGAATTACAGCGCCTGTATGAGAAAGCTTCTTTAAGTGATAATTCTTTAAATAATATATTTAAAAGGTTACAAACGTTGAAATGGTCAGAAATAAAAGAATTTAAAATTTCGTTATTTCAAGGTAGCTTAGAGCTGGTTGCACTAGAAGACGAATTTCCACCTAGCGACTTAATTATTTGTACCAATGTATTTCAATGGGTTGATATGCCGCAGGAAAATTTGCAGGATTATTTAGGTGGTCTTATAAAAAATCATTTGGTGTATGGTGGAAGACTAATAATTACACGTGTCGAATTTGCAAAATGTTTTCGTGATAAAAATTCTACAAATTTAGTTGACAATTTAAATATCTTTTTATCTCGAAGTGGGTACGATTATACCGTCGACGTAACAACAGTAGTTTCTCCCAAACGAGTATTACCAACCATAGCTCGAGATAACCCATTTTTAGCAGATGAATTGGTTGTTTTTACTAAAACGAGACCGTAGACACAATTAAACCAGTTTGAGTAAATAAAACAATACATTCTAGACAAAATGGGGGCGAAATGTTATCATTTTCCCTCGTTGTCACCCCCCTTTTGTGGTCCCATCGTCTAGGGGTTAGGACACCAGGTTTTCATCCTGGCAACCGGGGTTCGAATCCCCGTGGGACTACCATAAAATTTTCCCGTTGGTCAAATTTAGTAATTAGAAAGTAGTAATTAGATCACAACTTCGTTGTTAGTAGGCGGTTAGTTTCTAGGAAAATTTTATACCTACTAGTGAGCTTTAGCGAACGATCTACTCTCTACTTTCAACTATCAGGGGCTCCACCCCCAACAGGAACATAAATCCTCTTCATTTAATTTTTCTAAAAGATGTCCTTTTTGTGGTACTATGCAAGTACCCGCGTTTAGTATGAATAAAAATAAAAAAGGAGTTTTAATAATGAGTTTAAAAAAGTTTGTCTTAAGTTTTATAGGTTTTTATTTTTTGGCTATCATTGTGTCTAGTTTTATTTTAAGTTATTTTGAGCTGAGAGGTAATTCTTCTATACCCTATGTTATTATCATTGCTTTATTAATGATGTTGCTAGAAAAATTTAGTCGAAAAAATCAAAGATATCTCAATAAAGTAGAATTCAAAAAGATTTTTTGGTCTATCTTGGGTTTCCTGGCTTTTTTTAGTTTACTGGTTAGTATTCCCAGAGCAATGATTATGCTACCTAAAGATTGGTGGTTTACAACCTTAGCCATAGTACTACCCTTAGATATTATGATTGATGCGTTTGTAATATATTTTACGCTAAAATTCACTAAAAAAATGCTCATCAAAAGAAAAGTTATTGAACCGGATGATGTTTAGGGTTGATTGAGGAAATGTTATCTGAAAAAATAATTTTGCTGCCTTTACTTTTATTAATACTTTTAGGTATATATATACTCTGGTCTTTTATGAGGCGAACCATAAATAAAGAATATCAACCTAAATTTAAACCTATAATTTCTTTTAGGGTGTTTCTTTTACTTATTGTTTTATTGGCTATGTCTGTCATAACAGTAAGGGTTATAAATGAAAAAGCTGAGCAAGCTTTCCTAAAATCATTAGAAACCCAAGCTACATATAAAAACGGCAAACGCAGTAAAATATTTATGAAATACTTGGATTTATCTAAAAAAGCTAATTTAATACCAGAAAAAAAACAGCCTCATTTTTTAGTCCTAAATCTGAAAAAAGATAATAGGATCTATGTTTATCCCCTGAAAAATTCTTCTACCCACTTTGATATCAAAGGCCATGGCATAGCTAAAAAAATTAGTTGGATTTATCCACGGATGGGTTTCCTGGTTTATGATAAAAACGAAAACGGGAATATTGATAATATAACTGAAATATTTGGCAGCGAAGAAAAAAGCGGGTTTGAAGAATTAAAAGAGTTGGACAGTAACAAAGACCATAAAATCAATTCTCGAGATAAATTGTTTTCCAAATTACAAATTTGGCAGGATTTTAATTCCAACGCAAGAGTTGATGACAAAGAATTATTAACTTTAAATACCCATAACATAGAATCCATAAATTTAGCCCCTATGACCAAAATCAATGATAAGTTTGATGGTTATGAAGTATTCAGCATTGCTGCTTATAATAACCAAAGCTTGGTCGCGGACATAAAGCTAGATGTAAGTAATGTTAGCAGTAGATTTGTAGGCTCTTATGACAGCACCGCTATAGGAAACCGCCCCTTATTGAAAGGGTGGGGGGATGTTATGGGTGTGACTTTTGCTTATTCAGAAATACCAGATTTGCGAGCATATGCTACAAAATTAATAGACATTAATTCAGATAAAATTATTTATCAAAATTTTGATACTTTTTTAGCTATATGGTCGGGGCTTGCTAAAATACATCAAAAGTATGGAATAGATAGAAAAGGTAAATATTTAGATCTAGATAAAGCTTGGATAATGGAATCTTTTATTGGCGAATCTGCACTTAAACCTATTATTGAAAAAGCCTATGCGAAAAACAAAAAAAAGATAGAATGGCCGTTTAAGGTGAAAGAATTAAGACGTATTTATCAGTATATGAAAGATCAATATTATGCAGAATTTATGATTCAGTCTAAATATGACCACGTTTTTGATGGTATTGAGTATATGACATCTTGGGGTGATTTTGTTATTTATAATGAAAAGGGATTAGAAAATTCTTTAAGTGATTATATGGGTTCATTAGAAAAGTCTGCTAACCGAAAAGAATTCAAAAAATTTCTAAAAAAAGCTAGGTATGTAGTTTCTATACCAGAGAGTGTAGAAAAAAATATAACAAATGTTCCTATCAACACAATTAATATCACTAAAACTCCCTTTTAAGGATATAATCAACCTATGTATTATTTTATAGTTTTGTATTTATGTAATTTTCTTGATTTAACCATCGGTAACGGTATTTTCCCCTTATTGCCAGTTTATGCTGCTCAATTTGGCGCAACCCCAGGACTTATTGGTATTTATTTAGCCTGTGCGAATATTGCTATAGTCTTAGGTTCTATATTGGGTGGTTGGTTATCAGATCATCTGCAAAAAAGAAAACTGTTATATATCATTTGTACCATATTGAATATGTTTTTATTTTTTTTGGTTGGCAGAGTTACTTCTATTTGGCAGTTGATATTAATTACGGCTATTATCTGGTTTGCCGGCGGGATTAAGCTTACTATGCTTTTAACTTTGCTAGGTCTATATGTTAAAAAGTCCAAACGCAGATCGGCTTTTTTAATTCTAACCTTAACCGGTACTTTTGGCGTGATCGTTGGTGGACTTACTTTTGGCTTAATTGCAGATATTTGGAGTTATCCTTCATTATTTAATATTATTGGCTTATCTATGGTTTTGCTTTTAGGCCTAACTTTTTTTATTAGAGAAATACGAATACAAAAGAAAACTAATTCAGAAAATCAAGTAATTGGCATAGCTGCTTTTCCTAAAGTCTTTTATAAATTTCTTTTAATTAATACAGTAGCAGGGATTGGCGCATCTATTTTTGTAGTAGGTAGGTCCATAGTTATGTATAATTTGAATCTAACATCTACTAATATTTCACATACATCAGCGATTGGGGCCATAGTTTCTGTTCCGTTAATATTAACTATCAACTGGTTATTTAACCATTTTAGCCATAAGAAATTTTTAGTTATAGCTTTAGCTCTTGAATTTTTATTTTTAATAATTTTAGGAAACGCAACTAGTTTATGGCATTTTTGGCTAGGCTCTATTCTCATGGTCTTATATTATAATCTTCTTCAATCCGCAGGCAAAACCATAACAACCGATCTCATTCCTAAAAAATCATTAGGTAAAGGACTATCTTTTTTTGCAACGAGTGGGTGGATAGGTTTTATTATAGGCCCCTTACTTGTTGGTTTCGGAATTGAAAAACTTGGCTTCAATTATCCATTTTATATCGCCTTAATTTTACCAATAGTTGCGTTTATTTTTTTATGGAGGTTAAAAATTAAAAAGACCGTTCCAACAGAAAACATTTATACCGATTCTACTTTATTTTGATATCCTGAGCCCGCATTTAATATCGTCTAAGCTGTGCGATTGGTTCATCGAGATGTATCACCGGCATGCCGAGTTTTTCTTTGATTTGGTAGCAGATGGTGAACTATCTATAGAACCTCTTATCAGTCATCGTGAACATTACACTGAAGCTGCCCGGCTCTATCAAATGTTATTGAAAGACCGTTCGCAGGCCATGGGGGTTGTACTTGAATGGACAAAATAGATACGCTTAGGTAACTGCCCTCACCGCTTTGGGGGCTCACAAATAAAAAATAGTAATTCGGGCTTTAGGTGCTTATGAACAGTCTTTTGGGTACCTAAGCTGGAAAAATGTATCTGATATATATATCTTACCGTCAGTCCCAACTCTAACACATTGCGGTCCTGGTTCATTAGCAAGAGTCTTCAATATAGACGTATCAAATATTACGGTTTTAGTTCCAGCT
>Ga0233430_1002856_pt1 | contig 18671 bp, 19 predicted proteins | sample SI_118_April2016_2_FD_179883 | JGI IMG/M metagenome (GOLD analysis project Ga0233430, IMG submission 179883) | Seawater microbial communities from Saanich Inlet, British Columbia, Canada - SI_118_April2016_150_MG | ecosystem: Environmental > Aquatic > Marine > Inlet | place: Canada: British... | reverse complement strand
TTTTGTATTTCTTGTCGAATTCGTGGCGTAGTCTTGGCATTAGCGTGTAATATACTTCCCATAAGTTAGTCTCCTGTAGTTGGGGTAATGATACACCATAAGATTGAGGGACTAAACAGTTAGTAAGTTTAATAAAGCTGGGTTTGATAAAGCTTATAAAAAATATTGCATGTTTTTTCCTTATAGTCTTAGATTATTAAGAACTATTGAACGTTGGCTAACATGGCTCCCCCTCGGGGCACAATATTATGTTCTTGCAAAGAAATAATTGTGTGTATATTATTTTTTTATCATACAATTAGCCAAATTTAGATTTTTAAATATAAACAAACTTGATGAGAGCTGTAGTAAAAAAATTATTAAGAGGAGTGCTAATAGTATTATCAATTTAGATAACTAATGTGCCTATAAACATTTTCTGAGTTTTTGAATGCAAGCGACGTACTTAAGTGTACTATGGGAAAATTGCATATTAACATCATTGAATTATTCTAGGTTTGTACCAAAATATGATTTGTAAAACAAAATAATTAAGTTATTATAATCTATCATTTTTTATGAAAAAAGCAACGTTGACCATTGTAACCCCAGTATATGCAGGTGAAAAATATCTAGATATCCTTGTAAAAAAAATTAAGGATTTAGGTGCGGATCTTAAATGCAATGATGCTCCTATAGAATTGATTGAAGCAATATTTGTACTTGATGGTGCAATTGATAATTCTTATAAGTTATTAGAGGAGTTGAATAAAAAATATGATTGGATTAGAATAATTACCTTGAGTAAGAATTATGGTCAACACCAAGCTTCTGCAGCAGGCATATTGTACTCATCTGGTGATTGGGTTGCGACTATAGATGAAGACCTTCAGCATGATCCAAATTTTATTTTGCCTATGATAGCAACTGCTATCATAGGAAACAAGGATATAGTTTATGCTGTTCCAATAAAGCCCGTGCATAATTCTATTGCAAGAGACTGGTCTTCAAAGTTTTTTAAGTACATGTTGTCAATTTTATCCAGTAATAAAAGAATAAAGGTATTTAATAGTTTCCGTGTTATTAGAGGGGTGGTGGCAAGAAGTGCTGCTGCAGTTGGTAGTGCTGAGATGTATTATGACATTTCACTTGGCTGGTTTACTGACTCAGTGACAACGTATCAGTTGGAGTTGATCGATACAAGATATCAAACTTCTAAAGTAAGTGGTTATAATTTTAAAAAGCTTCTTGAGCATTCTAGAAGGCTGTTTGTATCAGCACAAAGTAATATAACTAGAGTCCTTTCACTTATGGGATTCTTTTCAATGCTGATAGGGATGTTATTCATTTTATTTATTTTTGGCAACGCATTATTTGACCAGTATAGTGAAGTTCCTGGATGGGCATCGATTGCTTTATTGATATTATTTTTTGGAGGGCTTATATCATTGTTGATCGGGGTGCTTTTAGAATATGTTGCTGTAATCATGTCTCAGTCACAGGGAAAGCCATCTTTTTTTGTTGTTGATAGGTGGAGAGATAGGCACTTAAAGGATTGGGCAGCTAAATTGCTAAAATAAATGAGGATCTATAAACACTCTAATAATACCGTCTGGCTCTTTGGCGGCGGTTTAATAGGTGGGAGTGTATCAAATTATCTTGACAAATTATATGGTTATAACTTTGCTTCTGTTAAGGTGTTATGGGATGATTTTGAGTCTATTAATATTATTGCAAGCCAAATTGTTTCTAAGTCAAATCTACCTTATGATGCAACCTGCAAGATTTCTCTAATCTGGGCTGCAGGGAAATCCAGTTTTTATTCTTCTGTACAAGAGGTAGAAATTGAGTTTATTTACTTTCAAAAATTAATAGATTGTTTATTAAGATCTGTAAAGAATTCACCTATTGATGTAGTGTTTGTTAGTTCGGCAGGTGGGTTATATGAGGGGTCTATCAATATAAGTAGAAAAACTAAAATGTCAATTAGAAGACCTTACGGAGAACTTAAGAAAAAACAAGAAGAGTATTTGTTGAGTAATAGTAGATTTGATAAAGTATCTATTATCAGACCTAGCTCGGTTTATGGCTATATAAGTACAAAAACTAGGATGGGGTTAATACCTACTATGATTTACAATGCACTAACGAGTAGAGGTACAATTTTATCTGGGAATTTATATACATTAAGAGATTATGTGTGGGTTGATGATGTTGCCAAATTTATTTTCAATAAAATTTTTTCTGATAGCGACGGTATATATATTTTAGCAAATTGTAAGCCATCATCTATTTTAGAGATAAGAAGAGAGGTTGAAAGAGTCACAAGAAGAAGGGTTCTCTTTAAAATGAATGATTTGATAGTGAATAATGCGGATATAACTTTCTCAAATTACTTGCCGTTATTGACATGGGATCCAATTAACATATCTACTGGAATATCTAGGATACTCATGAAGCAAACAGACCATTCTTTTGGCAATTATAGTCATAAATTTAGCTAACCTCTCTCTGTGTACCATGGTTTGATTTGCAAAGGTTTGCTTATGTTGTATTTTAGGTAATAAATGTGTGAAAGTAACTAAGTTTCTTATTATTGGCATATCTAATACATTACTAGCTAACGCGCTTTATAGTGTTCTCGTTGTACTTGGAACTAACTATTGGATGGCACTTTTATTTGCTTATATATTTGGTATTTTCTTTGGATATTTTTCCAATTATTATTGGACATTTGCCAAAAATAAGAGTGAATTTAGTTTTTTTAAGTATATCGTGCTGTATATAGGAGTATTCTTTTTGAATAGCGCTATGTTGTTCTTATTAGTAGAGCTATTCTTCCTAGATCCAATACTATCACAATTTTTCATTATAGGCACTATAAGTCTGATTAGTTTTTCGATTCAAGATAATTGGATATTTAATAGTAAAATTAACCCCCAAGAGAAATAAAGATTTTTGGCTGATGCCTGACACTCTATATGTTAGAGTTAGAAAATTTGTATAATATATTGTAAGTTAATTAAAAATTAACAATTAGAATTAAAAATACTTCATGATAATGTATATAAAGTATAAATTTTATAAACACAAAAGAATTATATGAAGTTATTAATGATATTTAATTAAAAAAGAAAATGGAACAGGTATTAGATTTGATTGGTCGGTCTTCCGAATTATTTCATGATGATTTGGATAGACATAGAATAAAACTTAAAGCAAAAATTTTAGAGTCAAACTTCCTTGTAATTGGTGGTGCTGGCTCAATAGGTCAAGCGGTTGTTAAGGAAATCTTCAGAAGAAACCCAAAGAAACTTCATGTTGTTGATATTAGTGAAAATAATTTAACTGAACTGGTAAGGGATATTAGAAGTTCATTTGGCTATATAAATGGCGAGTTTAAAACTTTTGCATTAGATATCGGCAGTATTGAGTATGATGCATTTATAAAGTCAGACGGAAAGTATGATTATGTGCTTAATCTATCTGCACTTAAACATGTTCGTAGTGAAGCAGACCCTTTTACTTTGATGAGAATGATTGATGTCAATATTTTTAACACTGAAAAAACTATAAAACAATCCATTGATAATGGAGTAAGGAAATATTTTTGTGTTAGTACTGACAAAGCAGCAAATCCAATTAATATGATGGGTGCCAGTAAGCGAATTATGGAGATGTTCTTAATGCGCAGATCGTTGGATATAAATATATCTACTGCACGATTTGCAAATGTTGCATTTAGTAATGGATCGCTGTTGGATGGATTTAATCGAAGGATTGAAAAGATGCAACCGATTGCCGCCCCTAATGACATTAAACGTTATTTTGTTACTTCTCAAGAAAGTGGAGAACTTTGTTTAATGAGTTGTATTTTTGGCGAGAATAGAGACATATTCTTTCCAAAGTTAAGTGAAGCGTTGCATTTAGTTTCATTTGCTGATATTGCCGTTAAATATCTTAGAGACAAGGGATACGAACCTTATCTATGCAGCACTGAAGACGAGGCGAGAAGGTTAAGTAAAACTCTGCCAGAGCAAGGGAAATGGCCATGTTTGTTTACTAAAAGTGATACAACTGGTGAAAAGGATTTCGAGGAGTTTTTTACCGGTAAAGAAGTGTTGGATATGGATAGATTTGAAAATCTAGGTGTTATTAAAAATACTCCAGAGTTTGATGAGGATAAGCTAGGTAATTTTGAAAGTACAATTAAAAAATTAAAGTCAAATTTATCGTGGACAAAAAAACAGTTAGTAGAGCAGTTTTTTATAATGATTCCAGAATTTAATTATGAAGACAAAGACAAGTATTTAGATGGAAAGATGTAATGTTCGAAGATGTGATCAATTTCATTCAAGATAAATTTCACACCAAAGATTTTATACCTTTGCATGAACCGCGCTTTGTTGGCAACGAAAAGCAATATTTAAATGAATGTATAGAGTCCACCTTTGTTTCTTCAGTGGGTAAATTCGTAGATGAATTTGAAGAAAAAATCGCAGATTACGTAGGTGCAAAGTTTGCTGTAGCTACTAGTAATGGTACTTCTGCTTTGCATATTTCTCTATTACTTGCGAATGTTAAGGAAAACAATGAAGTTATTACTCAGCCACTTACCTTTGTAGCTACTTGTAATGCAATTAGTTATTGTGGCGCTACTCCTATTTTTATAGATGTTGATAAAGATACTATGGGCTTGTCCCCATCTGCATTGCATGAGTTTTTGGAGAAAAATACATATATCAAGAACCAACAGTGTATAAATAATAAAACAGGTAAAGTTATCAAAGCATGTGTGCCTATGCATACCTTTGGACAACCTTGCAGGATAGATGAAATCAAAGATATTTGTGATAGATACTATATTAATTTGATCGAAGATGCTGCTGAAAGCCTAGGTAGTTTTTACAAAAACAAGCATACCGGTACTTTTGGTCAAATGGGAGTAATGAGTTTTAACGGTAATAAAATTATTACGGCTGGCGGTGGTGGCTGTATTATTACCAATAATGAAGTTCTCGCAAAAAAAGCCAAGCACTTAACAACAACTGCCAAAGTTCCGCATAAATGGAATTTCAATCATGATATGGTTGGTTACAATTATCGCATGCCGAACTTAAATGCTGCTTTGCTAGTTGCGCAATTAGAAAATCTAGATAATTTTATACACAGTAAGCGAAAATTGGCAGGCATGTATGAGGAGTTCTTTAATAGTGTTGATTGTGCTTTTGTTAAAGAGCCGATAGAAGGTGTGTCAAATTATTGGTTAAATTCAATTCTCCTTAAAAATAAACAGCAACGAAATGAGTTTTTAGATGAGACTAATTCTAATAGTGTTATGACCCGTCCAATTTGGACATTGATGAATAAATTACCAATGTTTGAGCATGCACAATGTGGCGATTTAACAAATTCAGAATGGTTAGAAGAGCGTGTCGTCAATATACCTAGTAGTGTAATATTGTGAGAAATATTGTTCTAATTGGTGGTGGTGGTCATTGTAAATCAGTAATTGATGTTATTGAGCAAGAAGGTCGTTTTGAAATTGTAGGTATAGTAGAGAGGCCAGATTTTCTTGAAACTGATGTACTTGGATATCAGATTATTGGTAATGATTCTGACTTGGTTGATCTAGCAAAGAAATATAAATATGCTTTAATAACAGTTGGACAAATTAAATCTCCATCACTTAGAATAAAATTATTTGATTTAGCTACCAAGGCTGGATTTACACTACCTAATATCATTTCTCCAAATGCCTATGTATCTAAGCATTCATCTATTGGCAAAGGTGTTGTTGTCATGCACAATGCAATAGTTAACACCAATGCGTCGATAGGAGATAATTGTATTATAAATTCGAAAGCATTAATTGAGCATGATTGTTTAATATCTAAAAATTGCCACATTTCTACAAATGCAACTATCAATGGCGGAGTCACAGTGGAATCCGGATGTTTTATTGGTAGTAGCGCAACGACTAAAGAATCAATCACAATAGATGAGAATAGCTTCATTAAAGCTGGGAGTTTGGTTACATGAGTGTATTTATTATTGCAGAAGCCGGTGTTAATCACAATGGATCAGTTGACTTAGCAAAGCAATTAATTGATGCAGCCTCTATCTCTGGAGCTGATGCGGTTAAATTTCAAACTTTTAAAGCTGAAAATTTAGTCTCTAAAAATGCTAAAAAAGCTGATTATCAAAAGCAGACTACCAATGCGTCTGAGTCTCAATTTGATATGATTAAAAAGCTTGAGCTTGATATAAGCATGCATAAAGAATTGGTTGCTTATTGCCAAGAAAAAGACATCATGTTTTTATCCACACCATTTGATCATGAATCAGTTAAAATGCTGAATGTATTAGGGCTTGAAATTTTTAAAATACCCAGTGGCGAGATAACAAATCTGCCATATTTGAGGCATATTGGCTCACTAGGCAAGCAAGTTATTTTGTCAACTGGCATGTCAAATCTTCAAGAGATTGAGGACGCATTAAATATTTTAATTAATGCAGGGACATTAAAAGAAGACATTACAGTATTGCACGCAAATACAATGTATCCAACACCAATGAAAGATGTAAATCTGAATGCAATGCTAACAATACAAAAAGAATTTGGCGTTGCTGTTGGTTATAGCGACCACACATTGGGCATAGAAGTGGATATTGCCGCTGTTGCAATGGGCGCTTCATGTATAGAAAAGCACTTCACATTAGATAAAACAATGGACGGACCGGATCACAAAGCATCATTAGAGCCGGAAGAGTTGAAAGCGATGGTGAGCGCAATTAGAAACATTGAAAAAGCGTTAGGTAGTAGTGAAAAAAAACTATCATCAAGTGAAAGTGTAAATATTGAAGTTGTTAGAAAATCTATTATTGCTAATAAAAATATTAAAAAAGGTGATTTGTTAACTGACAAAAATATAGCAGTTAAAAGACCAGGGGGCGGTATTAGTCCAATGCAGTGGGATGAAGTTATAGGAACGGCTGCCTCTAAAGATTACAATGCAGACGAATTAATATGATTAAAAGAAAAATCTGTGTTGTGACTGGCACAAGGGCAGAATATGGATTGCTTTATTGGCTAATGAAAGAAATCGATGCTGATAAGGATTTAGAGCTACAAATTATTGCAACCGGTATGCACCTATCTGAAGAGTTTGGCAATACCTATCAACAGATTGAAAAAGATGGTTTTACTATTGATAAAAAAGTAGATATATCGCTTTCATCTGATACTGAGTTGGCAATTAGTAAATCTATGGGTTTGGGAATGATTGGATTTGCAGACGCATTTAATGAGTTAAAACCTGATTTGATAGTAGTTTTAGGGGATCGTTTTGAAATATTTTCAGCAGTGAGTGCAGCAATGATTACAAAAATACCAGTGGCACACTTGCATGGTGGCGAGACTACAGAAGGGGCATTTGACGAGTCGATTAGACACTCAATAACTAAGATGAGTCATTTGCACTTTGCTGCTACTAATGAGTATAGGGATAGAATTATTCAATTAGGTGAACAGCCAAATAGGGTATTCAATGTTGGTGGCTTAGGGATTGATAATATTAATAAATTAAAATTATTGGCTAAATCTGATTTTGAAAAAGCCATTGACTTTGAACTTGGAGAGAAAAATATACTGGTTACTTTTCATCCAGTGACACTTGAAAATTTTACTGCTAAATTGCAGTTTCAAGAGCTATTAAACTCCATCGATGAATTAAAAAACACAAGAATAATATTTACAAAAACTAATAGTGATACTGATGGCAGGATTATAAATAGCATGATAGATGCTTATGTTGCTATGCATGACAATACTATTGCCTTTGTATCAATGGGGCAGTTGAATTATCTTAGCGCTTTGCAATTTATGAATGCTATTGTGGGTAATAGCTCGAGTGGTTTGCTCGAAGCGCCAAGCTTTAAAATTGCAACTATTGATATAGGTGAGAGACAAAAAGGACGTATCAAGGCAGATAGCGTTATAAGTTGTTCGCCTACGCAAGAGAGTATCAGTAGTGCATTTTATAAGTCATATTCTGAAGACTTTCAAAACATAGTTGATAACACAAAAAATCCTTATGGAAGTGGCGGTGCAAGCAAGATTGTTGTGGATATAATTAAAGGCTTTGATTTGAATGGAATTCTTAAAAAGACTTTTTATGATTTATAAAGTGTTTATTAATAATACTTTCAATTTTTAAGGTGGCTAAATATATGGCAGTTAGAATAATTGCAAAATTAGATGTAAAGCCACCCTATGTGGTTAAGCCAGTACACTTTGAAGGTCTTAGAAAGATGGGGGATCCATCAGAAATGGCTAAGAAGTATTATGACCAAGGTGCTGATGAGTTATTCTATATCGACATAGTCTCCTCTTTATATCAGCGTGAAATTCTATTACATGAAATTGAAAAAGTAGCAAATAATTTATTTATTCCATTGGCTGTTGGCGGCGGCGTTAAAAATATCGATGATTTTTCCAAAATGTTTCATATGGGGGCAGATAAGGTTGTTATTAACACATATGCTGTTCAAGAAGATCCGAGCATTATTGATAAGGCTGCAAAAATATTTGGAAGTCAAGCAATTGTTGTTAATATTGAAGCTAAACGTTGGAATAGTAACTGGGAGTGTTATACTGATTGTGGTCGTATTCAAAGTCAGAAAAATGTATTAGATTGGGTAAGCGAAGTAGAACAAAGAGGGGCGGGTGAGATTTTATTGCAATCTGTAGATGCAGATGGCAGGTGCAAGGGTTTTGATACTGAATTGGCGTCAAAAGTTGTGAACTCGGTAAATATCCCTGTTGTTGTAGCAAGCGGTGCAGGCTCTTTAAAAAATATTAAAACATTAATTGAAGTGGCAAACCCTAGTGGCGTGGCTATAGCAAGTTTATTGCATTATGATCGAACAACTATTCAAGAGATTAAAAAATATCTAAATAATGATGTGGTGGCATCACAGTGAATAACATAATCGGAATTGTAAATTATGGAATTTCCGGCAATATTCATAGTGTCAAAAAGGCTATCGAGAGGGCTGGCGGCAAAACGTTGGTTATTAATATCCCATCAGATTTTGACTTAGTTGATAAGCTTGTAATTCCTGGTGTTGGTAGTTTTAAGGATGCCATGCAAGAGCTAGAAAATGATAACTTTATTAGTCCAATACAAGAATTTAGTAAGCCAATCTTAGGTATATGTCTAGGTATGCAAATATTGGCAGATTTAGGATTTGAATTTGGTAAAACTAAAGGCCTGGCTTTGATAGATGCAGAAGTGAAGCAGATTTTATGCGATGGAAAAATACCACACATGGGCTTTAATAAGATTAGCGTTAAAGTTCCTAATATCTTGTTAGAAGGGGTGGAGGATAAAGAGTTTTATTTTATGCACTCATATGAGTTGGTTAACTATACTGATATTATTGCATTAACAAAATATAATGATCACAGCTTTGTGTCTGCAGTGCATAAAGGGAACCTTTATGGAGTTCAATTTCATCCAGAAAAAAGCCGTGAAGCTGGCATAAAGTTATTGTCAAACTTTATTAAATTATAAGAATAATAGTTGGTGTACAAATGAAAAAATTAACTGGAAAATATGGTCTTCCTCTTGAAGTGAAGTTTTGCAAAAAGTGCACTATGAATAATCAGAGGCCATCTTCAACTATTGAGTTTAAACAAACAGATAAAGAACAGAAAAAGACTTTAGCCTTTGGTGAGGATGGGATTTGTGATGCATGTCGCTATGCCGAGATGAAAAAATCTATAAATTGGAAAGATAGACATAAAGAGCTTGAGGAATTATGTAATCGATTTAGGCGCAATGATGGTCGATATGATGTTGTAGTGCCAGGCAGTGGTGGTAAGGATAGCGTTCAAGCGGCACATATTCTTAAATATAAATATAATATGAATCCCATATTAATCACGTGGCCACCTGCTTTGTATACTGATATTGGTAGAAGGAATTTTGATGCATGGTTGGATGCTGGTTTTGCTAATTACACCTACAATCAAAATAAAAAACTTCATCGATTTCTGACGAAAAATGCTTTTTTAAACCTTGGGCATCCATTTCAGCCTTTTATTTTAGGTCAGAAAAATCTTGCTCCTAGATTATCAGTTTTATTAGACATTCCATTAGTTGTTTTTGGTGAGAATGAGGCTGAATATGGTAATGCAATTGAGGACAATGAAAAGCCCACTAGAGATCCTAAATACTACAGTGCTGAGCTAAGCATACAAGATTTAGTTTTGGGTGGCATTCCAGCAAAGGATCTTATTGATGATTTTGGTTTTAAATTATCTGATCTTGAGGCTTATTTTCCAGTTAGTCCATATGAAGTGGAGAAGGTAGGAACTGAAGTGCATTATTTAGGTTATTATATTAAATGGCACCCACAGGATGTTTATTATTACTCAGTTGAAAATAGTAATTTTATGCCTAATGATTACAGAACAGAAGGGAGTTTTAGCAAGTATAGTTCCTTGGATGATAAGATTGATTGGTTGCATTATCACACAACAAGCATTAAGTTTGGTATTGGTAGGGCAACTTATGACTCTGCACAAGAGATTAGAAATGGTGATATTACAAGAGAAGAGGGGGTTGCGCTGATTAAAAGATTTGATGGTGAATTTCCAGAACAATATATTCAGGATTGTTGTAATTATATGGATATTACTATGCAACAGTATCATGATGCAATTGAAAAGTTCAGGTCTCCACATCTATGGCATCAGGTTAATGGCAACTGGGAATTAAAAAAACCTATTTGGAAGAAGAGCTAATGTTTGATTGGAGAAAGGTTCTGCTAAATCCTGACGATTCGTTGGATACGGCCATTAAAGTGTTGCATGAAGGCGGATGTAGAATTGCACTTGTCTCTGATGAGCATGGTAGATTATTAGGAACAATTACTGATGGCGATATTAGGCGTACATTAATTAACCAATCAACTATGGCGAGTCTAGCTAGCATGATAATGAATAGTAATCCAATAACTGTAGATAATAAGGTTGGTAATAAAGAGATATTAGCCTTAATGTCTAGTCAGGGTTTTTTGCATATGCCAATTATTGACAAAGATGGAATTCTTTGCGGGTTGGAAACTTTGCAAAACCTGATTGAAAAACCGAAATATGACAATCCTGTTTTTCTGATGGCGGGTGGTTTTGGCACCAGATTACATCCTTTAACCAAAAATACGCCAAAGCCACTATTAAAGGTTGGTGTAAAGCCAATTTTAGAAACGATTATTGAGCAATTTATTAATTATGGCTTTCATAATTTTTATATTTCTACCCACTTTAAATCTGAGCAAATTAGAGATTACTTTAAAACTGGAGATATGTACGGTGTAAAAATTAAGTATGTTCATGAAGATACTCCATTAGGGACAGCTGGATCCTTGGGATTATTGCCTGACAATCTACCAGATTTACCTATAATAGTGATGAATGGTGATCTTTTAACTAAGGTTGATTTTAAAAATCTATTAGATTTTCATTATGAAAATAATACAGAAGCAACAATGTGTGTAAGAGAATATGATTTTCAAGTGCCTTATGGTGTAATAGAAACTGATAATTACGAAATTAAGAAGATAGAAGAAAAGCCAGTACATAGCTTTTTTGTTAATGCTGGTATTTATGTTTTAAATAAAAATTTGGTTAATAAAGTAGATGGAAAATCCTATCTCGATATGACAGATTTTTTAAATAAAGAGTTGGATAATGGCGGTGTTAGCGCCTTTCCAATTCATGAGTATTGGCTGGATATTGGTCAAATGGATGAATATGAAAAAGCGAACCGAGAAGTTGCTACCGTATTCCCCCCCCGCAGAATGAAAAATGAAGCGCCTTGTTAAAACAGTTTTGATTGTTGGCCTTGGTAGTATAGGCAAGAGGCATGCAGGCATCATTCGATTACATTTTCCAAATGTCAAAATAATTGTGTTACGACATAAACAATGTGATGATGGTGATATTAGAGGATTAGGTTTATACAAATGTGTTACTTCAGTAGATGAGGCGATCGAATTAAATCCTCAGGCTGCAATAATTTCCAATCCGGCTTCAAAACATATAGAGGTTGCCAAAAAATTAGCTAGTAAAGGCATCAATTTGCTAATTGAGAAGCCAATTTCAGACTCATCTAAAGATGTCCAGGAGTTAATAGATATTTGTTATCAAAATAAAGCAACTTTAATGACTGGGTATAACTTGAGGTTTTTACCATCATTGATAGAATTTAAAAAACAGATGCACTCTGTAAGAATTGGGAAAATATACTCTGTTAGGTCGGAAATTGGACAATATCTACCTAGCTGGAGACCTGGAACAGATTATAGAAAAGATGTATCAGCACAAAAAAGTTTGGGTGGCGGGGCGCTGTTAGAATTAAGTCATGAAATTGATTATCTATCATGGATTTTTGGTAGAGTTGACTGGGTAAAGTCACATGTTTCAAAACAAAGTGATTTGGAGATTGATGTTGAAGATAGTGCTTATGTAGTTCTAGGATTTGAAGAGGTTGATGGCGAAGTACTGACAGCGTCGTTAAATATTGATTTTATACGCCATGATACAACACGAAAATGCTTTGTAATTGGAGAAAAGGGCACATTATTATGGGACGGAATAAAGGGGCAGGTGAAGTTCTTTGAAAAATCTAGTAAACACTGGGAAATATTGTTTTTATCTAGTCCTGACAGAAACTTTACATACATTGAAGAAATCAAATCATTCTTCTTGTCAGTAGAGGCTAATATAAGGCCAAGTATCACAGGAGAGGATGGTTTACAAGTGGTTAATATTGTTGAAAATATTAAACAGTCTAGTAGTGAGAATTCAGTGGTTTTTTGTCAAAAATGAAATACATAGTACTTATTTGTGCACGGGGTGGTTCAAAGGGTCTACCAGGAAAGAATATCAAGCCTTTGAACGGTATTCCACTAATAGGGTGGTCGATCAATATTGCAAAACAAATAGACAGAGTTTCCCGTATTATTGTATCAACAGATTCAGAAGAAATTGCAAAAGTGGCGTTAAAGTATGGAGCTGAGGTGCCTTTTATGAGGCCAAAGGATCTTGCTCAAGATGATAGTCCAGAATGGCTAGTTTGGAGGCATGCTATTAAGTATGTAGAAAGCCATGAAGGAGAAGATATTGATGCAATCGTAGTATTACCAGTAACCGCACCACTTAGATCTGTCAAGGATGTTGACACCTGTATTGATTTATTTGAAGAAGGTGGAGTTGACTCTGTAATTACTGTAAGCGAAGCAAATAGAAGTCCATATTTTAATATGACAGTTAATGATGACAGTGGTTATGCTTCATTAGTAATTTCACCTGAAAATCAAATCATAAGACGTCAAGATGCGCCAGAGGTGTTTGACATGACAACAGTTGCTTATGTGGTTAATACTAATGCAGTAAAATTGTCTAATGGTGTTTTCAAGGGGAAGGTAAAAAGCATAGTTATTCCCCAGGAAAGATCGATAGATATTGATACATTATTAGATTTTAAGATTGCTGAATGTTTGATTTTGAATGGATAATTGTTTATGAAGAAAATTTCAGATTTAATGAATCTTAAAGGCAAAAGAGCTCTAATTACTGGTGCTACTGGCGGCATTGGGCAAGAGATGGCACTTACAATTGCAGAACTTGGTGGAGATTTAATATTAGTAGACCTTCCTGACTCTAATTATGACCTAATTAAAGAATCTATACTGAGTAATTGGAATGTAGATATTAACTGCATAGATTGCAACTTAGAAGATGAAAATTCAAGAGATAATCTAATAGAAGAGGTTATAAAAAGTGATGTAAATTTAGATATATTAATTAATAATGCTGCTTTTGTCGGTGAATCTAATCTTGAAGGCTGGGTTGTAGAATTTAGCAAGCAGAGTATAGGGACTTGGAATAGAGCTCTAGAAGTTAATTTAACTGCGCCTTTTCACTTGTCTCAGGCGTTTACACCCTTGCTGAAAATTAGTGGTAATGGTTCGATTATCAATATTGCATCAATCTATGGAGTTAATGCGCCGGTTTACTCATTATATGAAGGTACAAGTATGGGTAATCCTGCTGGATACTCTGCATCTAAAGGTGGACTTATTCAGCTGACACGCTGGCTATCCACTACTATTGCACCAAATGTACGAGTAAATTCAGTATCTCCTGGAGGGGTTTGGCGTAACCAGCCTAGTGATTTTGTTGAGCGCTATGAGTCTAGAACACCTTTGGGGAGGATGGCGACTGAAGAAGATTTTAAAGGTGTTATTGCCTATTTGGCTAGTGATCTTTCAGCATATGTAACAGGGCAAAATATAGTTGTCGATGGCGGTTGGACGTCATAGCAATGAAGACCTTATCTCGAAAAAAGTATCTAGCTAAAAAAGTAGTTTTTGTCGATGGACTACCAGGCTGTGGAAAAACTCTATTTTCTGCATTAATTTCTAGCATGGATCGTGTTGAATTGTTAAGTTATGCTTATGATGTAGAGCACACCTGTTCTCTTTACTTTTTAGGGAAAATTCCTATGGATGCGGCCAAAACCATGATAAGTCTTCAAACAGATTTAAAGCTTTATAACACTATGATGGGACGTGATATTAACTTTCGACCAACCGACCTATCTAGTGTGATTAAAAGTTGTAATCCTGCTCGCTATTTCCATCGTCTTTTTTCTCCAGGCGATGAAAAAATACCAGAAATAATCAGGCAGGAGAGTCCAATTTTAAATCTCTCCGTGCATAATTTACTTGGTTATAGTGAGCCTATTTTTCAAGCTTTAGAGGGGCGTTGTGTTTTTATTGAAGTTGTTCGACATCCGTTATATATGGTTAGACAGCAGGCACTAAACATGAGTAAATTGCTTGAAAGTGTGCGTGATTTTACCGTTTATTATGCATATAAAAATCGCGAATTACCGTATTATGTTAACGGCTGGGAAAATGAATATTTAAAATCCAATTCAATGGAGCGTTCGATATATTTAATTGACAAGCTGACTTGTCAAACTGAAGAAAAAAACAAGCTAAGAGAGGCATATCAGGCTAAAATAATAACAATTCCTTTTGAGTTGTTTGTCAAAAGTCCGGAGCCATGGTTGCAGAAAATTGCAGATGCATTGGAGACTAATGTTTCGGACGACACTCGAAGGGTAATGAGTGAGCAAAATGTTCCAAGAGAGATGGTGGCAGATGGGCTAGATTTAGAAATATATAAACGTTGCGGCTGGGTGCCACCTCAAAAAGGAACAATTGAACGTGATGAGTTATTTATTCGTAGAGAAGATGTAGCTAGAGAAGTAAGCAGTGAATTGCTAGCTATTCTTGATAGGTTAAGCAATAAGTATGAAAAAAAATATTGGAATCCAGGGGCTTAATTGGTAAAAGAACATGGAAAATTATAAGAGAAATAATAACTCTATTGAATTGCATGCAAAATTTTATATTGAGCATTTAGTTGAGGTGTTAAGAAGGGTTTCAACTCTAGAAATATCTAATTTTATTGATACTATAATTGCAGCTAGTGAGCGTGGATCATCAATTTATTTTATTGGAAATGGTGGTAGTGCAGCGACTGCAAGCCATTTTGTCAATGATATTTCGATTGGAACAAAGTCTATAAAGAAGCCTTTTCGAGCTGTTAGCCTTTGTGATAATCAAGCTGTAATTACAGCAATTGCAAATGATTATGGATATGAATATGTATTTAGTCAACAGCTATCAATTTTATTGAACAAAAATGATGTTGTGGTAGCTATATCAGCTTCTGGGAATTCATTAAACCTACTTAAGGCAATTGATATTGCTAAACAAAAAGAAGCTATTACCATAGGGTTAACATCTTTTGATGGTGGAAAACTTAAAGAAGTAGTTGATGTGACCGTGCATGTTCCAACAGAAAAAGGTGAGTATGGTCCAGCGGAAGATGTGCATATGATGTTAGATCATTTGATAACAAGTTATTTAATGCATTATTCTCAAGATTTGGCCGAATGAGTCAAAATAAATATCGTGCAGTTGTGACCGGAGGTACCAGGGGGATTGGTTTTGCAATTGCGGAACGATTAGTAAAGGATGGTTTAGAAGTTATTACCACTGGAACCAAGAAGGATGCGAGTCACCCAGATGGCACAAGCTATTATCACGTAGATTTTTTAAATAATGATTCAGTAGTAGATTTTGTTGAATTTTTAAAAAAACAACAGGTCGATGTTTTGGTAAACAATGCAGGAATAAACAAAATTGGTGAATTTGCTTCTATCGATATCGAGGATTTTGATCAAATTTTGCGAGTAAATTTGCGCACTCCATTTCAATTATGTCAAGCTGTTATTCCCAATATGAAAGAAAATAATTGGGGGAGAATTGTAAACTTAACCTCTATTTTTGGAAATATCAGCAAAGAGTATCGCGCATCATATTCTTCAAGTAAATTTGGCCTGGATGGTATGACAGCGGCACTTTCAGCCGAGGTATCAGAATTTGGGATTCTTGCAAATAGTGTTGGACCTGGATTTATTGATACAGATTTAACAAGAAGTGTATTGGGTGATAGAGGCATTGCCGAGATAAAAAAAGGAATACCAATGAAGCGTTTAGGTCGGATAGATGAAATTGCGTCGTTAGTAAGTTGGCTCGTTAGTAAGGAAAATACTTATATTTCTGGGCAAAATATAATGATTGATGGGGGTTTTTCACGTGTCTAAGCAAATTACTATACAGTCGCATAAAGGTGAATACACAGCCAGTTTTGTACGTGGGGGAATGGATCAGTTGAATAAAGATCCAATTGAGAATGCCATCTATATAGTGGATAAAAATATAGCAAAACTATACAGTGACCGACTTAATAATATTTTAAATTCACAAAGAGTACTAAAGATTGAAGCTACAGAAGAAAATAAATCTTTAGATTGTTTTCCTGCTTATATCGACGCTTTAGTTGAACTCAAGGTAAGAAGAGAGCAAACATTGGTTGCTATAGGTGGTGGTATTATTCAAGATATCACCTGTTTTTTGGCTACAACATTAATGCGTGGGTTGCCATGGATGTTCTACCCAACAACGCTACTGGCGCAATCAGATTCGTGCATTGGGTCTAAATCTTCTATTAATTCTGGCGATGTTAAAAATATTTTAGGCACTTTTACTCCACCAAATAATGTTGTCATAGATGTTGATTTTCTATCTACGCTAGAAGAAAAAGATATTTTTTCTGGGATTGGTGAAATGATCAAGGTGCATGCAATAAATTCACCAATTGATTTTGATAAAATTTCAGATAATTACGAACAAATATTATATGACCAATCAGTAATGGAGGAGTTTATTTATAGCTCTTTATTAATGAAAAAAAGACTGATAGAAGTTGATGAATTTGATCAAGGTCCAAGAAACGTTATGAACTATGGACATAGTTTTGGTCATGCAATTGAATCTGCAACTAATTATGGTATCCCTCACGGTATTGCAGTTACTATTGGGATGGATATTGCTAATTATGTGGCTTCGAAGTTAAATGTATCAAAAATAGAACACTTTGAACGAATGCACGAAGTTATGGAGAAGAATTATAAATCTTATCTACATACCAATATTAGTGTTGAAGCTTTAATAGATGCTCTCTCTAAAGATAAGAAAAATAGTGCCACACAATTACGCTTAATCTTACCTGATCAAGAAGGCCGTATCGGTATCGGCCTGTATGACAATAATGATGTATTAGTAAATGCCATCAATGATTATTTTACTCAATATGGAGTCAAACAATAAAAATGGCTTCAGTAGTTGTTGCTTCACGTTCTTTTTCTATGCATCCGATATTGAGAGAGGAGGTTCTTAATCGTTATCCCGATGCAAAATTTAATGATGATGGCCTTACTTTAAAGGGCGATACATTAGTGCAGTTTCTTAGAGGTCATGACAAAGCCATTACGGCACTAGAGACTATTGATGAATCTATACTTTCTCAGTTGCCAGATCTCAATACTATTGGCAAGTATGGCGTGGGTTTAGATATGATCGATCTCCATGCAATGAAAAAGTTCGGTGTAAAGCTGGGTTGGACAGGAGGTGTGAACAAACGTTCGGTCTCTGAGTTAGTGATTTCATTTGCAATAGCATTACTACATCGTACTGTATTTGCTAATGCGGAAGTAAGAAAGGGGAGGTGGTATCAAGTTAAAGGTCGACAATTATCAGATTGCACTGTAGGTATTATTGGCTGTGGACATGTAGGCAAAGATTTGGTTAAGCTACTACAACCATTTAACTGTAGAATTTTAGCCCATGATATTTTAGACTTTAAGGATTTTTATAAAAAGTATAAGGTCACCACTGTAGGATTGGAAGACTTGATTCGGAAATCTGATATAGTGACACTCCATCTGCCATTAGATAAATCCACTCAGTACATACTTGATAGTGATAATCTTAGTTTTCTAAAAAATGATGCTGTTCTGATAAACTTAGCCAGAGGCGGTTTAATTGACGAAGTTGCATTAAAGGAATTATTGAATAACAATAAGATTGCTGGTGCAGCACTTGATGTCTTCGAAATTGAGCCTCCAGTTGATCCAAGCTTTGCAACTATGGATAATGTTTTAATTACACCCCATATTGGCGGCAGTACTGAAGAGGCCATT